>Ga0209210_1000018_pt1 | contig 235030 bp, 222 predicted proteins | sample RifGroA1_FD_183991 | JGI IMG/M metagenome (GOLD analysis project Ga0209210, IMG submission 183991) | Contaminated groundwater microbial communities from Rifle, Colorado, USA - Rifle Groundwater A1 (SPAdes) (version 2) | ecosystem: Environmental > Aquatic > Deep subsurface > Groundwater >... | reverse complement strand
CTATGGCTTTAGGAATTTTCAAAACTACCGGCTCAGAGTGATTGCACTGTGTGGGTGGGATGGGGTATTTGCGATCAGAAAATAACTCTCTGCAAAATCGCCATGCCCCTCATTATGGGGAAGAGCCGATGGTTTATTTAATCGAATTTGATTCTACGCAGCACACACTTGCCCCACGTAACCGGGGAAGAACCCGTTCCGCCGCGGGAAAATTTGGTCGGGGTGACGTGATTCGAACACGCGACCTCTTCGTCCCGAAAGATAGTTGAGGCTCAGTAAGCAACGTCACGTAAGTACTCTATATCACAACCAAGTAACTGATAGCAGTGAAAAACTGTCATTGCAATCGATGCAGCAACTAGCTGCATCAATCCGCATCCTGCAGCATGAAACACGGATTTTGTGCTACACCGGTGCTACACCCCCTGCGCAATTATTCGATGAATTTCTCGCTTATTTAAAGGCATCTCAAAACGGTGCGAATGGGAGGCAAACGATGCCTCCGCCATAAAAAAAGCCCGGGAGTAACCCGGGCTCTATCTCAAATCAATTCTGGTCAGTGTCTTACTTGGCGGTTTGCCACTGATTTGGTTCGAAACCAACCGAAGTCGTTTTTGCGATTTCTGGTCAGCACTTCTCCATTCTTAAAGAGACGTGCTGCTGCTGTCAACAAGAAGGAGAAATATTTATGAGTGCTCATGTAATTGCAGTTACCAATCAAAAGGGCGGTGTGGGGAAGACCACGACCGCCATGAACCTATCAGTCGCGCTATCGAAGCAAGGTCATAAAGTCCTCTCAGTTGACATGGATCCTCATGGCAATCTCACCCAGGGCTTGGGGCTTTCGCTGGGGATGCTCACTGTCTCTATTCGGGATCTAATCGTAGAACGCTCAGTCACATCCGCGAGTGCAATACATAAGACCGCAAGCGGTGTTGATCTGATTGGGGCTAACCCAAACCTAGCAGGCATTGCGCGGTGGCTGCTAAACCAAACGAATACTGAACTTCGGCTGAAGCAGCGGGTTCAGGAGCTTCGTGCAGGCTACGATTTCATCGTGATCGATACCTGCCCCGGACTGGGCGTGTTGCTCAATTCAGCACTGAACGCTGCCGATTCGCTCATTATTCCGGTTGATACTGGATTTTACGGCTACATGGGGGTGCAGGAACTCTTCCATGAAATAGAGGAAATCCGCCTGGGCACGAATCCCGAGCTACGAGTCCTAGGTTTTGTGCTTACCATGACTGATCGCACACTCATCAGTAAGGAGACTTTGGAGGCACTGAAGAACCGATTCGGTAGTCTCGTATTTGAAACTGTAATCAGAAGATGCGTAAGCCTGCGGGAATCCCCGGCTGTAGGGCTTTCGATTTTTGACTATTCACCCAAGAGCATTGGAGCAGATGATTACGCCGGCCTTGCTGATGAAGCACTGGCCCGACTGGCGCAGACAAATGTGGCCCGGATTCAGACGCCCATAGCTGAGGTGTCGCATGGTTAAACGGCTAAATCTCACAGCACAGATTCAGAAGCTTGATCAGATGCAAAGGCAAAAGGCAGTATCGGCCGATACTGTATTAAACGAACGAGAAGCCACCTGTAAGGCCAGTCGGGCTAACTTTACACCCGAGGTTCAACCTTGTCCGAATTCGCTCATTATAGAGGAAAGTCCGTCCATTCTGGACACTGTCCAAAATGAACAGTGTCTGAATCGTACACTGTTCTCATCTGACAGTGTTCAACATGAACAGTATTCAAAACGGACAGTGTCCAAAATGGATACTGTTGCCCAGAAGGTCCGAGTCGACCAGCCTAAGGGTAATTTTACTCAGGTGCCCAACCAGGTATTGAGATCAGCGGGTCTGTTCGAAGACCCCTTTGATTTTATGATTTACCTGCATCTGTATTCTTACTCGTACGGATTTGGGCGGACTACTGCCGACATGAGCCAAGCTGAGATCGAGAAGTTTGCTGGAGTTTCCAAAAACCGGGTCAAGCGGGCCTTGGAGCGGCTGGTGAAAGGGCGTTGGATCAAGCTCGTGCAGGAGTACGAGCATTCAAGAGTATCAAGAAAATGGTTGGTCCATTTGCCGGAAGATCGACGACCAGAAGGAACGAGAACGGTGTCCAATACGGACACTGTGCAAAATGAACAGAGTCCAAGTCGAACACTCGGAGTGTCCGCGTCGGACAGTGTGACAGTATCCAAATTGAACACCAACAAAGAAAGTATTCAAACAAAACTTCAAACAAACTCTCTCTCAGGTCTGCCTGAAGAACTGCAGAGGTATTTCACGAAATTAAAACCAGCGCGAAAGCGAGAGAGCGAATGGGGTGCTTTCCTGGAATTGAAAGGCGAATACTCCGTTCACGATATTGCTAAATGCCTGTCTTGGGTCACCACGCGAGGGCTACAGGGCACCAATGGAGTTGCAATCACTTGCCATTCGCCGATGGCGTTTCTAGCAAAAGCGATAGATCGGGTAATGGGGGAAGTTCGAGCAGAGCGTGGGGGAGTGGATCGGCGAAAACATGTCAACGCTGCAGTGGTGGCAACAAGACAGGCTTTGGAGGCAGAAGCTGAGCAGAAGGCGAGGAGTTGGGCTTTGGGGTGAGTCAGTAATGAGAAACGAAGGACCTCAGGGCCACTGGTGGATCACATGATTAGAACGTATCGTAACGGGCTCTTGAGCAACGACGGACAGGAGACTCAGGCGAGAACGCCGTCGAAAGTGAGCATCTCTCCGATCGCTAATAAGAGGTAGCAAAACAACTTTGACTGAAATTAAATCAGGTGAGTCCAGTATGTGGGACGGTACTGCAGTAGGATTTCTGGGTGCAACATCTGACGGTTCCGACAAATAGGACTGAGTCGATTATTGTGTAAATCGATATAGTTTCAATAATATCCTTGTTAAACTTAGTACTTACCTTAACAAAAGTATTAAAAGTTAATATTTGACTGATTTGATCAAATATTCCAATCTGAATTAACGCATTCAACTATTCGAGGGACGTCATGATGTCACGCAACGCGTTTTTTGGGCGAGAGTATATATCCGAACTAATCAATAATGGATCGGTTTACGTCTTAAAAGCGGTCGCAACGGGTACGATATTAGGGGCGCTCCTCGCTACTTCTGCCTGCAACAAAGCACATAAACCGACAGTGATACAGCAGAACCCGCTGATGCTCTCCTCCAATGAATCGCAGTTAAAGGTTTTTATTCACGATCGCCCAATTTCAGGCAAAGAAATAGAACAAGTATTAATTCAGGTCCGTTCCGTTTCTGTTTTAGATAATTCGGGTAAGGAATATGTTTTATCAACGGACCAGCAGCAGTTTGATCTTCTTCAGTTAGTAAATAACCTCAATAGGCTAATTGGGCTAAAAATTCTGCCGGCAGGAATATATTCTCAAGTCCGTCTCGAGCTAGGCTCAGACAATTTTGTTGTGAGTGAAGGAAAGCAAGAGCCCCTCAAGATTCCTTCTGGCCAGAGTAGTGGACTTAAACTTACACGTGAGTTCGAATTAAAAGGCGGGTTTGTAACACAGCTTAGTGTGGATTTTGACCTAGACAAATCGATAACGTGGAGTCGCGGGCAGGGTTTCTTATTGAAACCAGTTATAAAAATCGATGGAGTCTCAAGCCTAGCTCCGGATACGACTGCTCCAATTGTGATGCTTGGTATCACAGACGGAACGGTAACTAAATCCGCTAGCATTGATCTACCTGTCTCGATTGACGACGCTGGACCTATACTGACTAGCGTCCGCTTAAATGGTCAGGAAGTATATTCTTCAAGCAGTATCGGCGGGAAAGCCATTTTTGATGCTAATGATCTTTCGGCTCAGGATCTTAATTTTGTCGTTCATTTAGAATTAGCGGAAGGGCCGAATAATATCGAGGTGGTTTCAGCCGACTATTTTAATAACCAAAAAACGTCTGCGATTACTGTAATTCGTGACTCGATCGCACCCACAATTACCACAACAGCAAAAGCGGGAATTGTGACAAATAGTTCTACTTACTCTTTTGAAATAATCGTAGATGATGCCACCACAACATTCACGAAAGTATTTCTTGATGGGCAATTGCTTGGGACCTACTCGCACAAACAATTCTCAGTGGTTGCCACTCTTAATAGAGGCAATAATTTCTTTTCTATTGTTTCAGTCGACATGGCCGGTAACGAGGCCAATACTACCATTGATGAGATAGTGTTGGATGACGTACGTCCAGGAATATTAATAGGCGCAGTAGATCACCAGCTGCTTCGTCAAAAAGACTTTGAATTTGTTGTAATGATCGACGATGCCACTGAGGTTACTTCGAAGATTCTCCACAATAACATAGAGATCATTCAGACTCGCGAAAAGATGATCTTGGTCAAAGCCGTGCTCGAAGAAGGACTTAATTTCTTTTCGATAAACAGTATCGATGATGCAGGCAATGCAAATTTGGAGGTCGGCTTAAGTGATATCGTTCTTGATACTCGTGCGCCTCTTCTAAGTGCTGTTATCCCAGAGGAAAGTCAAATTATTTCGGCTTTGACATTTTCTGTTACCGGAAAATCAGACGAACGACTCTCGCACGTATCCTTGAATGGTAAAAGTGCTGAACTGAGTTCGGATGCTAAGAATTTCAGTGGAGTATTATCGGCAGCAGCTGAAGGCAACTACGTGATCAACGTTCAAGCAACCGATGTTGTTGGAAACAGTACTGAAATTGTTCGAAATGTGAACATATTATTGAAGGTGTTGAGACCAGAACTAATAGCGGTAAAAATTTCAGAAAACGGCGATGGATTGGTTGTTAAGGGTGAAATGGGAGCAGCGAGACCCGGGGCGTCTATTACAGTAAAAACAGGATTCTTTTCTAGTGAATCGACTAATGCAGGTGATGATGGGAGCTTTACGATAAATACTTCCTTTTTTGAAACAGCTACACTTACCGCAACTGCTTTAGATATAGCTCGCAGCGATTCTGCTCAAATTAGCTTTCAGATGGATACTAGGCTTGCTGGGTTCGTGAAGGATACAGAAGGAAGAGTGTTGCCAGGAGCTAGGGTATCAATAGTCGGAAGCGAGTTGAGCCCTGCAGTTACTGATTCTTCAGGAATGTTTGTGTTTTCAAGCCCCGTTACTGGAAACCAAACCCTCGCAGTGGATGGCACTTTCATACTTGACCCTTGTAGCGAATGCCTACCGCGCAAATTTACGAATGCGAAAGTTAATATCTCGATCGGCGTTAGCCAAAGCAATGTTATGAGCAGAGCTATATTTTTGGCGCCTTACTACCTCGATGGAACGGAAGTGCCCATTTCACAAAATGGAGATACGCTTGTCTCTAATCCACATGCTCCGGGTGTTGAACTTAGTATTCCGGAGGGAGCAGTGGAGTCGCAGTATGGCGGGGAAGTTGTAAAAATTGGAATGGTGGAGATCCCGGCTGAAGCAACTACGGTTATGCCTCCGGACTTTGTTGCACCTAAAAACGTCATTTCGCTTGAGCCATCCGGTCTTACGTTTTCGAAACCTGTGAAAGTCACTGTTCCCAATGACAACCTGCTGCCAATCGGAACAAATGTTGTGATCATGTCTTATGACAGCAAAACTGGGTACTGGGCTCCCGACGGTGTAGGTAAAGTTGACGATAGCGGAGAAAGGATCGTCACAAAAGAGGGCATGGGAATTACTCATTTCAGTCAAGTTTTCGTTGCGCCGATCGGGCCAAAAGTTACGGAGTTGGGAGCACAGGATCTTCCAGGAGCAAATACGTTTGACGGTGCAGTAAGCACAAGCATTAGAATGCCGTCGCATTTTTCGATGAATTCAGAATTTGCCCCGAGTCTAAGTTACAGGAGTTCCTGGGCAAAGCCATTCAGTCTAGTGACAACATTAATATCAATTCCAAGGAATGAAATTACCTCGTTTGACCGGTTACAAAGAAACCATATTTTTGGTTACTCCACTGTTGATGCAAGTAAATCGGTTCGTGGTTGGATCGAACCAGAATCCATAGTGGGACAGTTTAGTACACGAGGAATTTTGACAGACAAATACACGTTTACCGGAATACCAAACGAAGCAGCTGTTTCGTTTGGAGTTGATTTGAACAGCTTGGAAACGGGTATTTATCCCTACTCAGTCCATTATGATGTGCACTATAAAAACATCGTCGTTTCTACGACTAAGGTTGCCATCCGGCGATATGGGTTGTTCGGACCGATGGACGTTCAGGAGATATCTCGCGAACGAGTTTTTCGTGACCTGTACCAACAGGATCTAGGTGGATCACTTTTTGTGCAAAATAGAGCAAAGTCAGAAGCCGGCACAGGATGGCGCATAAATGGAGCCCAAAGAATTGTTAATCCCGATAGCAATCGAATAATGATAGAGGAAGCCGACGGATCTGCAGGGTCTTACGTAAACCAAAGCACAATCGATACATTAGTCGATACTTCAGGAACGCCCTATGCGAATTTTGGATTCGGACGCATTGATTGGCCACGATTATATATTGGCATAGCAAACGAAGCATTTCAGCTCGATCTGACAACAAATAGTCCTGTCGACAATATTCAAAAAGTCGGAGAGGGTAGCGAATATTCTGGATGGATCAGTTATTGGAGATATGAAAGTATCTGGAACGGAGCGCGAACATTTTCGATTCCATCCAATCTGTCAGATTTTTTATCATTTGACGGACATTATATGACTTCGGCGTCAGACACGCACGATGTGACGTTCAGTCTCGGATCTAAGATCCGACTGGGTTCGGTTGTGACACCCCCAAAATACGCACAGACGAGAAATGTCGCTATTGATTGGTGTCGTAATCTCGGACTTTCATGCAAAGAGATATATACGTATGGACAAACCTATCAATTCTCCTCCGGATTTGTTCCAACCTCTGGCCCTGGAACCGGCAGCTTTTCAACAGTGGGCTTTAATCAACCCAAGGGGCTTGCCATTCATCCATTCTCAAGAATGTTCGCTGTTGCTGATTATGGAAATCATCGTGTCTTAGCTTTGAATCCAGAAACACAAGCAGTTACCGTAATCGCAGGTAATGGTCAACTTGGTCCAAAGCAGGATGGCATCGCCGCCACGGCTAGTACTCTACTTCAGCCAAAGACAGTCATGTATGACTCACTAGGCAATCTCTTCATTGCAACGGAAGAAGGATACATCCGAAAAGTAGACGTAAATGGAATTATAAGTACCGTGGCTGGGCTTCCGTACAATCACGGAGAGGCAGTCTTTGATACTGAGGCACCTGCAAGCAAAGTGTCGCTATCGGACCCAACGGGAATCGCCTTAGACGAGGAAAAGTCGATTCTATACATCTCTGACACTAATCACCATCGAGTTGTCGCAGTTGATATGAGACCTGGGGAGGATTCAGCATGGGAGGTGGCCGGCAACAGAAGCCCGGGCTTTAACGGCGATGGAGGGTCGGCGCTTGGCGCATCACTTAATAAACCCGCTCAATTGGGTTTTGACGAAAATCACAATCTTATCATAGTAGATTCTGGAAACAGTCGTGTTAGACGAGTAATTCTTCAAAATACCGCGGGCGCTGCTGTAGCTTTCACTCCGACAAACCAGGACAATTCAACATTGACTCGAAATAAATCAGACGGATCATTTGTCCGAAAGTACAGGAATGGAGACGAGGCATATTTCTCAGCGGACGGTAAACAGATTTCACTCAAAACTCGGGCTGGCCTGGTGACAAGTTATGAGTACGACTCAGGATTGCTTTCTGCTGTTATTGACCCAGCCTTGCGGCGCACCGTCTATGGGTATTCATTTGGAAAACTACGAACAATTACCGATCCAGCAGGACGCGTAACCTCATTCAATTATGACGGGGACCTGCTCGAAGAGATTAGCTTGCCCGAGGGGTTCAGAAAAAAATTCGAATATTATTCTGATGGTCTATTAAAGAAAGAAATCACTTCTCGTGGGGCGACTGAATACCGTTATAATCAATGGGGTAGACTAGAAAAGGTCATTCGTGCCGATAAATCCGAGCTTAGCATTAATGATATTGGATCGGGAACTGTCGCGAACAATTATGTTGGAGGGAATATTGGTGCCCTCCAATCAATAAAAGCAGGATTGTCAAATAGTATTACAAATGCCGGAAAAACGGTCTTCTTTAAAGTGGACTCTAATGGATTTGTGTCAAAGGTGCAGACTCCAGACGGAAAGATCACGAAACTTGAGCGAAATCATAGGGGCCAGCTGACGACATTGTATCGCGACTTCATCGAAAATGATCCCGATATTGTTAGTGATGATCAGTGGGGTTCGAAAGCAGAATTTCAGTATAATACTTACGGCGATCTTATTGCTAATCAAGACAGTAAAACGGGTAAGACAGAGACTCGTCAGTTTGATGACTTCGGAAATGTTATTTCCGAAACAAATGCGCGTGGTTTTACCTCGACAGCAACTTACAGCCAGAGCACGGGTCTTCTGGAGACAAAAACAGACGCACTAAATAACAAATTGAAGTTTACTTATTACGCGGGTGGTCTTTTGGATAGCGTAATCGATTTAAATAATCAAAAGACGCTATTAAAGAAACAGTACGATAATTTCGGAAATCTAAAAATAGTTCAGGATGCACTACTGAATGCGACGGAATATGAGACAGACATTCATCGGGGTGTTGTGAAGTCAGTGACGGATCCGAGTAGAAGGAAGACTTCGTATGAGTATGATGACTTCAATCGGATTAAGGCTGTTGTAACTGCTGCTGGGAGTCGCACAGAATATTCCTATTGGGAGACAGGCGAACTTAGAACTATTAAAGATCCAAACGAAAACTTCACTGAATTTGAATACGATGAACTCGGAAGGTTGTCTCTGAAGAAGGATGGCGAGTACTGGATTTCTCGAAAATACAATGAGTCAGGTCAGGTTTCGTCTGAAAGTGATTCACGAAATCAGACGAAAGTTTATAAGTATGATGATTTGGATCGTCTTTATGAGAAGGTACTTCCAGATGACTTAATTCAATTTGCTTATAATTCTGACGGAAAACCACAATCAATTGAAAATACTAAATCGCGGGTATCATATAATTATGATTCTGCCGGGACTGTCCGGTCAGTAACCGTGAGTGGAAAAGGGAGTTATTCATATCCGAACGTAGATCTAAAGTTTACATATGACGAGAATGGAAACAGGAAAACGATGATCGACCCAACGGGACAAACCGACTATAATTACGACGAGCTTGATCGGCTTGAATCGTTATTGAATCCCCAAGGAGAAAGGTACGGGTTCACGTTTGACCATCTGAATCGCCTAGAGGCGATATCGCGCCCAGGAGGGGGTAATCGGCGTATCTTTGATGATGGTGGGTTTGTAACTTCGCTCATCCATTCAAATGCAAACGGCGGCATTATTTCGTCATTTTCATATTTGAGCGATTCTACACGAAATCGTAAATCGCTTACCTCAATCTACGGCACTCACAATTTTTCATATGATGAGCTTGGACAATTGACTGCTGCTAGTCATCCGGAAATGCGAGCGGGGCCTTATCAGAGTGAAACCTTTAATTACGATACACTTTATAATCGAAATCAGGATCAGCTCGGCTTATACAGCTTCGATTCCAGGGCGCAGCGCTTAAAGGAGGACTATCGGTACCACTATTTTTACGATCCCATGGGTAATCTTGTTCAAAAACAAGCCAAAGGGATGACAGGAGAAGTGGTTCTCTTTTCGTACAGTTCTGAAAATCAGTTGATCGGCATCAAATATTACATCGCCCAGGGTTTTGATCCTGCTCAGTTGTGGACGCCTAATGGCGTTCTCTCAAAAGAGGTGAGTTATGTCTATGATGCTCTAGGGAGGCGCATTGAAAAACGCGTAATAGATTATGGCGAGCCGCAGAACAATTTAAAAACGTTTACCCGTCAATATGTCTATGACGGTGAGGAAGTTCTATTAGAATACGATGGGAGCAGTACACTGCTAGCGCGATTTACTCATACCGGAATGCAACTGGATGATATTCTGGCAGTTAACGTGACCGAGGCGGGAAAAACGGCAAAAATTGCGAAGAACACCGGAAGCTATCAGTACCTCAAGGATGCGCAAGGTAGTATTCTGGACGTTACTGATAATTTCGGAGCACGAGTGCAGCATTATGTTTATAGTGCATTTGGTGTATTGTTGGGAATAGAGGATGCACAAGGTGCGCTGATAACTGCGGAACCAGTGTTAAGTACTAGCTATACTTACACTGGACGCGAGTATGATCCGGAGAGTGGCTTATACTATTACAGAGCTAGATATTATGACCCGAATACAGGCAGATTTTTGCAGAAGGATCCACATGCGGGGGATCTGAGTATGCCTGCGACAGTAATTAGTGGTTACACGTACTCTTTCAATAATGCGACAAATCTAGTTGATCCAGCTGGAAGGTTTCCATGGATGCTGTTTTTTATTTTCGGTGCCATTCAGGGCGGCATGAATATGCAAGAAGCATGGAATAATGGAGAGAGAGATTACAGTCGGTTGTTTGGAGTATTTGCTACAGGAATGGTTACGGGGGGGCTGACTGGTGCTACCATAAATATTAATCCATTTTTAGGGATTGCAGTCAGTGGGGTTATGGGCGGCCTTAATAATTATCTTAATCAGGGAATAATCCAGGGATTTAACACGGTGAATATTGACCGATCCTGGCGAGCTGCTGGTTTTTCTGCTGGAACCGGAGGATTAGCTTACGGTATATCGTGGGCAACAGGAGTAACAGTGCTTGTTCCCTATCTTAATGGGACGAAGACTGCAATTGGATACGGCAGTGGAGTTGTTGGTGCGCTTATGGGTAACCAAGTGGACTCTGGAGTTACTCCGCCGGGATATGGCGCTTGTCGGACAAGGGCGGGTTCGTATTATTCGGAGTTTTGCGTTTATGACAGACAATAATCAGTGTTCGCCTGGGTTTTGCGGTATTAAGTTTACCTTTTGGTTGGGAATTGTATTTAGCGTATTGGGAAGTGCGGCAGTCGCTTTTGTGTGCTCGATCACTTTAGCGCCGGTTTTTAAGCTCGGTGCCTATTCTGCAAAGATTCTAATGGCTGGGTCGTATGTTCCAATCGTGTTCGTATGTATATTAATTAACGTCAATGTTATTGCGCTCCAGGCGATCCGAAAAGGATTGCAAAAAGAGGTGTACTTTTGGCTTATTATGACTCTAAAAAAGAATGGCTTTCGTTTAGGAAAAAGGCCGAACGAGTATCTGAAATTAAAGTTCAGAATTCATTAATCGATAATCAGCGTAACGTTTGCTCAAGAACTTAGATACTACAAGACTCCTTGAAGCCGAGCGAAGGGCTATTTGATTGCTGGTGCAGTTGGAAATGCAACTCAGGCAGCGTACAATGCAAATTATTACTTGTCTGGAAAGGCGCCCCCCTTGTTTTCGGGAGAGGTCTTTCATTCGGTTGATGTGAATAATACCTTAGGAACGATTTGGGCCGGAGCAGCTCTTATTGACCTTGGGTTTCTCGTGAACAAGCGGCGTATCACAGAATCTCCCTGGCCGGGTCCGCGGGGAAAGGTCAGTGTAGGTAGTGAAATTATGAACTCGAAACTATTTATTAAAGTATGCGCACTGTTATTTTTAGTTCCAATGGTTATTAATATGGGTTGCTCACAGCTCCGGCTCGCATCCAAAGTGGATGGATCAACACTTATAGGAACGCAACGGGGCGTTGATGCGACTAGTAGATTTGTTGACGAAATGAGGCGCTGCTTAGCTGGGAGCTCCGATTCGATTGAGAACCTTGGCACTAAGCAACTGAATATTAGTGTTGCGTTTTTGTTCGATGGGGCAGACTCAGCAATTTCTGAATCTGAGGCGAGTAGGGAAAACGATAGCAGTAGGTCTCGTGAAGCTATTGAAAGATGTAGGAAGTCTAGCATACTGGTTACGTCCGCTTACTTTAACGCTGAAGTATCCAAATACGACTCCATGCCAACAGGGTTTAAAGGATACAAAAATATTATATTTGTCGACGGACCTCTGAAGCCCACGTAAAATCTTGTTGTTTCTGATGAGCCGAAAAGTACGGCAGATCGATCGATTTTTGTTAGAGCACAAGACGCTGATTGAAATTTCGGCTCCGGGCTCTTCCATTTGAATGCTGCTTAAGACTTTTACTTAGTGGCGATCAATTGATGAAAAACGTACGCCGGGTTTAGAGCGTGTCTTTTTAACCCCAGCGAGTGATTCAGGCTTGCAGGATGACAACTACATCTCCGTACAAGCTGGATGACCGTACATTAGGCGTTAAGCGTGTCTTGTTAACCGGGAGGCTGTAAGCCAACATTTCGGCATGACAGTCGATACTATTATAGAGCTAGTATTATGATCCTGGCAGGGGGAGGTTTTTGCAGAAGGATCCGGATCCAGGAAAACTCAATTTTCTGGCGACCGTAGTTAATTCGTATATCTATACCTTGAAGCCCAGCAATCTTACTGTTCCGAATGGGCGATTCCCGTGCTTGATAGCTCTTGTTGTTCTCGGGGGAGCCATTCAGGCTGGTATGAATATGAGTGTAGCTTCGCATGCTGGCGCATCGCTTTGCGATATATTGCTGAGTGGACTCGTAGGCTTTGCATCGGGCACGATCTCTACTGCGGGAGGAATTTACGTGGGACTACCTGGCGCAATGACTGGGGGTTAATCGGAGGCGAACTGAACAATGCTGGTAATCAGCTAATCTTCACGGACAAAGTAGAATGGCGTCCGTTCGTTGACTCAATGACCGCTGGATTTACGACCGGGGCAGTGATTTATGGGGCTTTTAGTGCCACAAATGCGATCTTCCGTGAAACCGCTGCGAATTATATCAGCTTTCCGATGGGCCTCGCGATTACGTCAGGGCTATGGCAATATCTCTGGTATACCGGATCGCGTCGGTGACAATTGTTCTTACGTCAATACTATTTGCTACGAGTATAACCCCAGCAATCCGTGAGGTAGTTTATGAGCGAGGAACCAATAGATTACAAAACTGCTTGGAATAGTCTGCGACGTCTTCAACGGCTCTGCTGGATGATTCCGATGGTTGGCTTTTTGCTTGTGGTCGGAATAGTTCCTCTAATTAACTCGAGGAGTATTCCGGCTTTAGTGGGAGTTGTTTTGATTTTGATAGTCGGAGTTGCATCGTTTATAGCCCTTCTGAAGTTGATCTATTGGCGCTGTCCGCGCTGCGGAAAGTACTATTTCCAGGTAAATGAAGCGAGACGGCAGACTATCCCAGTCATCAGAATCAAGGCCTGTGTGCATTGTAATCTTCTGCGACCGTGACTATGTTGTGTTGTCAACTATTTGCCAAAATTTTCAGGAAAATTCTTGGGATGATCTTCCCATGATCCCATCTGTCGTTAGCCCGGAAAATCTCTGCGAATAGAGTTTGACCTGACCGTTCCTCCGAAAACTGAAACTCTTCGGTAAAGCTCCTTCTGGTCCTGACCTTTCCCCGCGGACCCGGCCAGGGAGAGTCTGAGATGTTATATGTACTGGTAATCCTGTTCCGTTATACTGGCGAATCAGGTTCGTTGGGTAGTTCAGATCGATGGCTGAACGAGTAGCAATAGTCGTTATGATTAAAGCTTGCCCCGCCGAGGGTCGCCGATCCCCAGGGCACTCCAAAAAGCCTTGTGAACACGAAAGACCGTCTCATAATTGATGTTCTCGGTCATCGCTGTCGAAATGGGGTTATCGTAAGAATATCGGAAAACATTTCCCGGAGTCTTTATACCGATTATGCCCATGTGAAATAGTGCACGAAAGAAGCTGAGCGTCAGATCGTCTGCGCATATGGAGCTTGTAATAAAGTTACTCGATAGGCGCTTGAGCCATGTACACTCATTTGCTTGATGGCTCGAAAGGACGGTGTTTATATCCTCGCCTGAAAAGTCACTCATTTTAAATTCTGTGGAACGGGATTTCAGAAATCCAAAAAGTGCTGTAATGCCGAAATAGGTGTCCCTCCATTCATCGAAAACTGATTGAAGGCGGCTTTTTGAATATTCAATTTCGCTCTCGTATAGCAATGACCAGTTATCTCGTGAGAGGCTCCCGGATTTTTCTATATAAATATTTATAAATTCTATCATATCTCGAGGCCGTAAGAAGGTACGTTCTAGAATGAACTCGACCGGATCTTGGCTGTGTTTGGTTCGTTCAGGCAGGATATCTAGCAAAGTGGGGGCCTTGCTAGTGTACTGCTCTCTAAAAATTTCACTCAGACGTTGATTTACGAGTCCCGTAAGATCTTGTGGCAGCCATCTCAGGTGGAGAATAAGGTCCTTCCATTTTTCACGCTGCGGTTCCATTTGACTTGCTTTTCGAAATAGGCGAAAAAAAGTGTTTTCTCGAAGACTGATTACTATTTTCAAGGCTGGGATTCTTCTATTAAGATCTGCGACAGTTGAAAGTAGCGATTTTACAAGTTCTAAATAGAGTACTTCGTCGGGCATCCATTCTTTATCTAGGTCGTCCACTAATATATAAAACTGTTTTTGCGAATCGCGGAAACCATATTCGCTTAGTAAATCCAAAACTTTGTTGAGGTCTGCAATTAAAAATTCGGATACAACTTTCTGGGTGCGGTCAAGAACTTCACGTTCTACTGCCACTTTGCTTTCATTCTCCGCCGCAGAGTCCTGGCCTGCTTGAATGCTGCCAAACGGAGCCTGTAGAGTGAGCGAAATTGCGGCGTCCGCCGTAAGTCGCGAGTTTAGCTCCTCGGTTATTTTTTTTATTCTGGTGTCCGATTTTACCCAGTACTGATCCCCGTATGTTGCCAGATACTGCTTTGAAACTTTTCTTGCTTCGTCTTCTCGTTTTTTAATTTTGCTTAGATCGAAACGAGAAAGAAAGGATGTCGGAATATCGGTTTCGTTTGCATATCTCAGTCTAATCAGTTCGAGAATACAGATGTGCTTCCAAAGGTACTTATAGAAAGGCTCAAGGTTGACGCCCCAAGATCGAATAGTCCTTAGACTAGAGTTGTGGAGAAACTGCATAGAAAGCTCTTCTGGATCTAGAATTGAGACATGGTCGTTGGTCTCCTTGAGGCGGCGAAGAAGTGCAGTCTTTCCGCTTCCTGTCCGGCCAAGAATGAAACAGCGCGGGTCAGAACAATCTGTTAATAGTGACAAGAGTCCACTATCGATGAATGCTTTTTGAAGAATGCGATCATTTTCAGCCGCGAGGGCGCCAATAGTTGCACCAGGCTTGAGCCTATACTTCGCCATAAGCAGGAATTATCTAGCAGACTAAAGAAAATAACAACTGGAATACGCGCAGAGTAGGCTACTTCTCGTATCGAGGTGAGGGGGTGTGTGGAATTGCCCCGATTCGGTGGACGGGTTGTTAAGCTGCTGAACGCAGCCGCCGCCTCTCATATTCGGCTGGACTCAAATAATCCAGCGTCGAATGGGCCCACTTTAGAAAACTGATTAAGGAATGTGGGCTTAGGGCGTCGGCTGAACGGATTTCAATGCTTCGAAATAGAACCACATCGCGATAATCGGCGCCGGAATCACAAATAGAAACAAAACATCTGTCGGAGTGTGGCCAATGCTCGCAGTGATTGCTGAGGTTGCAGCAACGGCGCCTCCGTATAGCACTGTCCTCCTTAGGGCGAGAATGCGACCTCGCATTGATTCGGGACTGAGCTGCTGAGTGAGAGTGCGGGACACCACTGTAGCGTAACTGATGCCCATGCAGGTGAGTGCGGTCGGAATCACAATAAAGTAGTCTTTTATGATGATCGAAAACAAAAGAGCGCCGACTGATACTGAGCACATGAAATAAATATTCAGTTTCTTGGAATCGTACTTGAGCGACGGTAAATAGAACCCTAGTGCGTAGGCTAGCCCTTGCACAGCGGTTAAGAATCCAGCAACTGCATCGGACACACCTATTGTATTCTTCAAATGAGCGAAGAAGATAGCGCTGTAGGCTCCGTTTGCAATTCCCATAAAGAGGGATACGAGAATCAATAAAAATAGCGGCCTGTTGTTTACAATGTGAGCAAATCCATCTCGAAGATCAGCAAAGTAGTGCGTAGCCGTGCTGGCAGCAGCCTTGGCCCGAACCTTGATTGATAACACAAGCCCGGCAATACAAAAGAAGGTGAAACCATCAATCAGGAAGGCATACTTCGGATTAAATAACCCGATCAGAATGCCTGCTGTCGAAGCACCGAGTGCCTGAACAAGATGGTCTAAAGCATCGAAGTAGCTGTTGGCCTGCAGAATCTGACCATCACCCTCGACGATGTCATGAATCAAGGCCAGGAGTGTGGGCCTACTGACGGCAAATAGTGCAGTATTGAAGCAAGCTACAGCATATGCAATCCAGAGATGAGAGTTGATATCGAAAGTGACAATGGACAGAATTCCCAAACCCTGACCGAGGAAGGTGAGGCTCAACAGGCGCTTTCTTTCTATACGATCTACGAGCGGTGCCAATAGAGGGCCACAGATCAGGGTAGTAACGAGTTCAATCAGCACTAGAAGGGAGAGGTCAGTCGCGCTGCCGGTATTTTTGAATACGTAAAGGGGGAGTGCGACTGCTGTGAGCGCATCACCAAAAGTGTTGATGAGCTGCGCTGAGAGCAGCGTGCGGTAGTGTTTGTTCTGCAGAACATTCACATTACTCATGCTTGTGGCACTCGTAAGGATGATTGATCAGGACGAGACTGGTAAGCGTTTTCTCAGAACGTTTGGTTGCGGAGCTGCGATTTGAAATTTGAAAGTTTTCTACCAATCTTAAGATAACCCGGTACATGTTCTTGATGTTTTGCAGCTGCTCTTCATCCAAATACGCATGAAGAATAATATTGGACTTGTTCTTCCAATATTCTTTTACATGTCCCATTTCGAATGTCTTCTGGCTAATCAGATCGAACTTGGTGGACATCATGTTGTAGAACTCGACTGAGTCATAGAAAGGGCTTTTGTTTACTTGATAGTTTCCGTGAATGTCTTCAAAAACAACTCCGAGTCTTACAAGGTCGTTCAATGCTTTCTGGATCGTCTTTTCGGAAATCCGAAGTCGCCGAGCTAGTTCGGATTTGTCGTGAGGTATTTGCAGAATTTCCACGAGGTCAAATAGGAGTGGGTCAGTACAAATTTTCTTGTCTATATCCGGAGCGGCAGTTTGATTTGGTAAAATATTTTCTCCATGTGCGCGCGCAACCAAGTCAAAAGTAGAGATATTGATCGTTTTGCAGATGAGTTCTAGTTCCGTAAGCGTCATTTCCTGCTTTTCGCTCAATAGGCGAGACAGCTTCGAAGTGGGAAGATTCGATGCTTTTGCAAGCTCCGTAAGTGTGATTTCGTTTTCATCGAGAATCTTGCGAATGGTTCTAACAATATTCTGTTTCATCTATGCTCCAAATATGACAATTATTTGGCCTTTGATAGCAAACTATTGCGTTTAATGCAAAAAGCTATTGCTTCAGTGCAAAAACGACGACTAAATACAACTTGCTGATTTTAGTCTTTGTTTGTACTGATGCGAGTAACAGAGGAAGAACTAATGTTCAAAAATACCAAATTGATTGCTTTGACTGCTTTTTGTGTTTGTCTGACGTGTGCGCCAGTATGGGCTGGTGGCAGCGTTAAGGATAATATCGGGCAGGATCGCAAAATTCTGATTGATAGCAAAACCTTAGCAGGCGGAACTATTCGAGATGGATCAGGAAATGGGAATAAGCCCTGTAAAGCGAGCAGCAGTAACGCTCGGGGCGGACATGAAACAACCTGAATGAGCAGGTAAAAAAAAGGCCCATACCTCGAAGCCCTCTGCGCTAACAGAGGAAGGAATGAGCCCAACGATTGAACGTTGTTGGTGTCTATATATCCATTTTGCTTCTGGGTGTGAATCCTAAAATAAAATGACCGCAAGTAGCGGTCACAACACTAGAAAAGGGGATCACATGAAATCTCGCTTAATGGGATACTATTGTCTACTGCTTGCGGCAGCCGTGCCGATGGACGCTTTTGCAGACTTTGAAGGCACCCTGTCCAACTTGGTCAATTCGATCGTAGGTCGAATACTCCCGATTTTTGCCATGGGATATGTCGGCAAAAATATCTTCGGTCACATCCAGGGTAATCCCCTGGCTACCCAGGAATCACTTAGGGTGGGCCTCGGAGTCGTTAGCTTGATCGCTATTCGCTCCGTTTGGGCATTTCTTCAGTCTCAAGCTCGATAATCGGACTGAGCGAATATGCGCAAATTTGTTGAGCCTACAATGAGGAATCTCCTCAGGCAGAGGCTTGTCGCTGGAATCTCCGCGACAGGTCTGATCGGCCTGACCGCCCTGGTGACTGTAATTCAGTTTGTTGGCGGGAATAGCAATTCAGGTAATCTGCTTGCGATCGCATTAGCATTCAGCGGGTATGTCGCCCTTCGGCTGATGACGCGATTTGCAAGGGTTGGCTGGGAAGAGGCTGTAGTTTTCTGGTTTGAACGGCTGTTTGACCGGAACAGGAAGCCTGGTCCGGATTTAAAATTTCTGCCTTCCTCAGTGCTGCTCCAGTCTCCTGATTGCCTAGATGAGCAGGCCCTAGTGTCCGGCAAAGCGGCACTTTCTGAAAAGATCCTTTCACTCAAGAATGGAGAGCGGACCGTCTTTGTAATCGACAAGTCGGGTTTGGGCGCGAGGGTCCGTCAAGCAGTGCCCGAAATATCCGCAAAGATCCCTCCGTGGGCGAGCGCAAAATCTCCTGTCTACTCGCTCTATCAGCTTCCGGTAACTACCGATCCGCTTTGGATCTCGGAAGTTCTCGCCGGGATTGCCGGGGCATTTTGGTTAGTTGTTACTTTTGAATGGCTGGATCCATATAAAGCCAAGGCTCAAATTGAACGTTCAAGGCGTGCCAATGCAAAGAGCAATGGAATTACCAATGTAGATAGTGAAATCACATTCGACGAAGCCACGGCAGTTCTTCAGGGGCTTTCGAGAGGCGACGAGAAGGTTTTGAAATGTTCTTGGGTCTTGGTCACAGACGAAAGAGTGGCGCTGGATCCCGAACTGTTCTGTCTCGAAAAACGGCCTGAGTTGTCTCTGATGTCAGCACTTGGAATTCGTAAAAGGGATCACCGGGCACTGATGGTTCGCGCGGTATCTGCTACCGATCTATTCCCGTCCTTTCTGGACCCAATAGGGACGGGTGTTCCCGTATTGAGGACACGACGAGGATTGCCTCTTTACTTTGATCCGCAGGATGGGCGTTTTGAAGCACTGCATTGGCTGGTGGCAGGAGCTTCCGGGAGCGGCAAAAGCTTTTTTACAGGACTCATGCTGAAACGAATGATTCAGCGAGAAACTCCGATGTCGGTCATGTTTGTCGACCATAACCGGAGCTTCCGTAAGCTAGTGAAGGCCTCATCCGGCGTATATTTCGAACCGGAGTCCTTAAAAGACATTGAATCGGATCTCGATAGCGTGATCCGCCTGACAAATTATCCCAAGATGGTGGTTGGGATAGAGCTTTCGGATTTGCCGATTTCCGAGAAGCGCGAAGCCGCTCGAATTTTACTGACGAACTTCGAGAAGTTCTTAAGAGGCCGCGATACGACCCACCCAGTTTACCTCGTACTGGATGAATGCTGGAATTTTCTGCGCGATGAACCGCTTCTCGTTCAGAGGATGTTTCGTGAGTTCAGAAAACTCAATGGAGCAGTTATAGCAGTAACGCAGAGTCTGTCGGACTTCCTTTCGGACGAAAGTGGTCAGGCTATTTTTCAAAATGCTCCAATACGAGTCCTTCTCAGACAAGGAGAGGATCCAGTTCAGTACAGAGGGATACTTGGGTTAAACGATGTCGAGGTACAAAAGCTCAGGTTTCTTAGGCAGGAACGGGGTCGCTTTGCTGAGTGCATGATCAAAACTCCGTTTTCTTCGGATATAGGCAGGCTCTTTCCAGTGGACGCTGAACATGAGCTTTTGCGGACTGACACTTTGCGAGCGGAGCTGATTGCCGAGGCTAAAGCAAAAGCGGCGCCCAAATTGGGAGTGATCAAGAGGGCTCTCGTATGCGAGTGACCATTATTTTTCTCGCACTAATGTCCAGCACGATGGCAAACGCGTCAATCTTCGGAGAGGAAACGCTGGCGTTACTGAAACTAGTGGGTGGGCAAGCAATAGAACTCGAAAGGCTTGCTGACGTGGTAGGAGTTGCTAAAGATCAGCGCGACTTGCTGATTAAGTTGAACGACGGAATAGAAACCGGCGTTCGGCAGATAGAGGCAATTCAAGCGATTATAGAAAGAGCCAAGGGCTTGGACCCCACCGCCGTGTCGCGCATTTCTGATCTCACGAGACAAATCGAGGATGTGAAGGAAATTCATGCCCGCACCGAGGAGGTGGTGGCATTAAAACTCACATTATCGGATCAGGCTGTTGCCCAAGGATCAGTTCAGAGTCAGACCGCCTATTCGATGGGGCAGGAGATGATCGCAGCGGGATCTGACCTTGCAGTTGAATCAAAAACTGCGACTCCCGGCCGGGCGGCTCAGATCACTGCTGCAAGTGGCGCCGCACAGATGCTGAGCCAAGGAGTTGCACTACAAACACTGGCTCATATTGCGCAGTTACAGGCGATGCAGCTCGAATTACAGAAGACACAAATGGAGCGCGATCAATACGCACTCACAGCAAGACGCGCCTATTTTTCGGGACAGCTGACCCAAAGTAAGCGCGGGGGCGGCCTATGAGCACTGCCCCGTTGATCTTAATAAATTCCGACATTTTAATTCCCGTGGGTCGAAGCCTTTTGATCGGATCGTTTGGAATTTCCATTTTAAAGGCTATTCGAGAAGGCGAGGGGTTTCTGGAGTCCTTCGAGAGTTTTGCTATCGGATTCCTTGCGCTCCTTTACTTTAAGCCATGTTTGATCGGAATTGTCGAGCTGTGTAATTCACTTGCTGAGCTCATTCCTAAGATTGGGAACCCACAAGGCCTGAAGGATATGGTGCTTGGAAATCTTGCTACAGCGGCTCAAGCACCGAATCCGAATGGTTCAAGTACGGTAATCAATATTCCATCCAGTCTGGAGCAGATTTGGCGACTCGGCGTCTGGGGCATTCTGAGCCAGATCATCGATTATATGTTTCTTCTTGTGACCTATCTTCTGACCGCAGCACGGTCGGTGTTTCTGCAGGTGGTAGCGTTTTTGTTTCCAATTGTAGCAGGCCTTTATCCCGCTTTGCCGGGATTACTTAAAAACACGATTGCTTATTCTTTTGAAATCGCCCTTTGGGGCGTTGTTTTGAAATTGATTCATGTTGTGACCGGAGTTGTTGCGCAAGAGCAAATAGGCGTGGATGGCTTTGGTGTCCCGATTGTGGCCGTCGAACTCGTGGCAGTCGTACTGGTCCTAATGGTGCCCGGGCTTACTCACCGGATTGTGAGTGGTTCTATGAATGGCGATGCTGGTGGATCCGGTGGAGCATATGCGCTCGGACGTGGATGGGTGCTGAAAGCTGCCCGATATGTATCGAAGGCACCTGTATGAGAGTCCTTTACGCATTCTCCGCATTCTTGTCAGGCCTGTCTGCCTTGGGCTCAGAAACGCCTCCGGTCAGGCTTTATCTGGGATTTGTGACCCGAATTGAATGTGTAGGTAGTTTAAAGAGTTCTGCACTGGGTAATCCAGCGCTCGCGCAGGTTGAGGCGATCCCCCGCGAGATGGGATGCGGCTTACTGTTAAAACCTAAAAAGACGGGCAGAAGCAATCTCATCGTGATTACGGGAAGCGGGAGTTCTCATCGGATCGTAGAAGTGGAAGGTGTAGAGCGTGGACGAATCAAACGAGATGACCTTGAGGTTCATTTTGCTCCCGATCCAGAGGGAGGTGCTCAATGAGTCGAGTATCTCGTATTTGGATGATCGTGGTTCTGCTTTCAAATCAGGCTCATGCTGCGGATCAATACGAAAGGCAGTTGAATGAAATCAGAGAGCGGAGTGGAGCCATTGATACGAAAATGGCAAAGCTCGGCTTTGTTTCAGGCAGGAACCCGTCCCGTAAAGGAATGGATGACGAGGCTAGGGAATCAGGCGGGAAGATTCTCCAGATCTATGCAGCACCAAAGATCCTGCAAGCCCAAGCAGGGCGGGTGATCATAGGAAAGATCACCAATCGCCTGGTGGTTGCAGGCGATGGATCTCCTGCAATTATAGAGCTGGCCTACGATCAGGGAATCTTTTCAGGATTATCCGTGCTTGGGAAGGCTGCTATTTCGAGTAGCCCCGGACGGTTGCTCATCAACTGTGAACGACTTGTGCTTCGCTCGGGAAAAGTAATTCCTGTCGAGGCAGTCGCAATGGATAGCGATGGCGCTTTTGGATTGGCAGCTCAGGTGGTCAGCGGGAAAGCGCTGGCTGTGGCTGGAGCAATGGCAGGCAGCTTTGTGTCAGGACTGGCTGCCTCCCAGCAGAGCGAAGCGATGACACCGTTTGGATTCACCCAGACGGAACGAACCGGGAAGAACGCAGTTCTTCAGGGGCTCGCCCAGAGTGCTGCTGATCAGTCAAAACGCCTGATCGATGAAGCAACCAAAGAAAAGCCCGTCCTCATTGTTGAGACGGGAACGCAGGTCGGTCTCTATTTCAACGAGGAGGTCAGGTTTTGAGGACAAAACTTCGTTCCACCATTTGTCTCGTTCTAATTGTCAGCCTGACGCCTGCCTGCGCCACAATCGGATCAAACCGGACTTACGACTTGGCATTAGGCGGTGCTGCGGCCGGAGCCGCTGGAGGCGCTCTGCTATCTCCAAACGATGAGAGCCGTGGGCTTAATGCCCTGGTCTTTGGGTTAACCGGAGCCCTGGTTGGGGGGCTTGTAGGGATTCTGACCGGCGACAGATCTGAGAAGCCGGAACCGAAAAGCGCTCAGATCAGCACGCCAAAACAAGGCGATGGTAGTCGGGAATTAATGCTGCCGGTTCCGGCCCAGATTCCGGATTTTGTGAAGGCACGAATCCAGCCGGTGATCGTCGAAGAGTACATGGAGGCTGCAACTATCGGTGAGGACGGGACCTTGCGTGAGCCGCACAAGGTTTACCGAATCAAGCGCCCAGCTGAATTCTCGGCCACTCCAATTGCCGGAGGTGGCAAATGAAAGTAGGGAAAAACGTACAAACGGGGTTCATCGCTAAGTTTAATGCGTTAAACCCCCTTTTAAACCCCTGCACCGTGCATTCATCAGCGGTTTTCCGCACTTACAAAACACGACAGGGCCTTCTCACTCCCGACCCCGCCCCCACAACGACACTGGGGACGGGGTCGGGAGTGAGAAGGAAGAACAGAACTGAGGGGGAAAACCAACACATGCACGGTGGGGGCGGGATCGGGGTTGGGTGGGTGAATGGGATCGGGAACGGGTACGGGATCGGGTACGGGATCGGGAACGGGTACCGGGAAAGGGCCAATGCGGACAATCAATAGCCGAGATGAAGAACTCTTGAAGTGCTGCTATGAGCACAACTTTTTACTGTTTGAGCATGTAGCGGATGGGTTCTTTGAGGGGAAAACATATCAAAGTGGTTGGAATAGAATCCGGGACCTCCGGGGACTAGGACTGATCTCCTGTGAGTCGAATGCCGCACTAGGACAGCGCAAAGTTTTGCGCCTGACTAAACAGGGCGAAAAGTATGTTCAGCATTTGGATCCCATGCCGGTCCGGCAGAAAGAGGCCCTCAGTCTTGCAACGTTCGAACACGATGTTCTTCTATTATCGGTGCGGCAGCGCCTGATGAAGCTTTGGGACGGCAAGTGGATTCCGGAGGGCGCCCTCAAGAAGCAGGATTTCATCGAAGTCCCAGACGGAATCGTAGTCTTCTCAAGCGGGAAGAGAATCGCCATTGAGGTGGAGAGAACGCCCAAGGGGAAGACCCGGTTCATGGGCCTCCTTGATCGCTGGCGGAAGATTGATGTGCTGATGGTCCTTTATGTCGTGGACTCACCCAAGATGTTCAGCATCCTAAAATCCTATCTCAGAGAAGGTCCCACGGATGTGGCTTTTGGCCTTGTACTTTGGAATGACCTAAAAGCCGGAACTCCGGTCGTCTGGACGCCGGGCGAACCGATTGACCTCTTCTCTGTGAGGACTCTGTAATGAGGAACGCAGCATTTCAGTATATGGGCCTCACCCGAGAGCAATTGCTATTGGGTAGTGTGACTGTCCTGGGGTTCGGAGGAGTCTTTCTCTCTAAGATTGCTCCTGTTGTCATCTCTCTGGGGTGGAAAAAATTTAAGAGTATCTTTGTCACGCGTCCCGAGAATGCAATTCAGCTTGGGGCATTGATCATTCCAGACGAGGCTAGACTCAGGCATACCCATATCGTTGGGGCCACCGGGTCGGGTAAAACGGTTCTGATCGAGCAACTTCTGTTTCATGATCTTGCACGCGGACATGGAGCGATCGTTATTGATCCGAAGGGCGATCGCGAGCTCTATGGTCGGATCCGTCACTTCGTAGGGACTATCGGACGCGCAAGTGATCTACATCTTCTCTCGGCGGCTCATATTGAGGAAAGTGCAATCTGGAATCCCTGCCGACTGGGGAATGCGTCAGAGTTACAGAGTAAGTTTCTGAACTCCGCAGTATACGACAACCCATTCTATGCCAAAGCATGTGAACTCGCGTTGCGCCGGGCTTTCGATAATCTCGCTTTGCGAAAATCCGGTAGCTTCACATTGCTAGATCTTGTTCATGAACTTGAGCAAGCCGCAAAAGCATCAGGCGAAGAGACGATCAAGGGATTGTATTTCGATCTCTACAATTTGGCCCTGAGTGACTGGGCTCCGATTTTCGGAACTGACCAGAGCACTCGGGCGGGTAAGGGGGAGATTTCACTTCTCGATATTACCCGCAAGAACGAAATTCTATTTGTAGACCTTCCGACGGAGGCGAAAACGACCGAGAGCCAGCGCATTGGGCGGCTCATACTTCAAGAAGTGATGCTGCTCTCGGGTATGCGCAAGCTTTACCCCAATATTCGCAACGCTACACCGTTCTCTATTTATGTGGATGAATTCGATGCCTTTGCGAGCCAGGCATTCGCGACGTTCCTTAACAAAGGGCGTTCCAGTGGATTCATGATTCACATGGCTCACCAAACGCTTTCGGATCTTAAGCTAATCAGTGACACATTTGCAGGGCAGATCATGGGTAACACCAACGTCCGCTTCATATTCAGGCAGGATGATCCTGATGATGCCGAGACTTGGGCGCGTTTCTTTGGGACTAGTCGAGTGATCAAAGGGACATTTCAGACCAAAGACGGCGCGCAGACGGGAATGTCTTCTAATCGCGAAGTGCAGGAATTCCGTATCGGACCAGACACGATCAAGGACCTTGGAGTGGGAGAGTGCGTTTTTAGTCTTAAAACGGGCCGCAAGTTGGAAAAATTCCTAGTACCGGGTCCAGGGCGATTTCAGATTCCAACCGCGAAGCTCCCTCAGTTATGGGGGCCGCTTCCAGGATTGGCTACACGGAAGGCTTCACTAAAAAGAAGCACTCCTTACAAACAAATTAACGAACACGTTCAATCAGTAAAATCGAAAAACGAAGAGGTGAGTCCATGAGAATTATAGTCGCCTGCCTATTACTATTTTCAGCCTGCGCATTCAGAGAGTCGCCGAAAGGAGACCCCGCAGAGCCGTCACTCATATCAGCGTCGATGCAAGTCTCCTGGTCCAATGGCAAGGAGGGCTCGGGCAAACTCGCAGATGTAGAAAGGCAGTTGAACTCAAAGGATGGACTTCATTACAGTTGCGAGCGACCCATTACCTTGCCGCAAAAAGTGCCAGGCACTCTTAAGTTGTATCTTCCTGTTTCGAATGATTGGGGTGGAGACATGGACGAGGTTACGGCGAGTCTTCGTTATGGGTCCGGGACCGGGCAGTCAGTCGCATTGGATGTTGGGCTTTCTAAGCATGTGGGCGAGACAAATCGGGGAAACACTCTGGGTTTGGATATTCGCGGATTGAACCGGGTCTTGCTAGAAAATGAAGAATCCATTGCTGAATTGACCGTAGAGGCGAGAACAGGTGGCGAGAAGGTCTATTCTTATCGGCTTACTTTGCGTACGCCGCCATCGAAGCTAGAGGTGAAGCAAAAGACTCGCCTCGAATTTCTAGCGAATGGAGGAAAGTTGCCGAAATCTGTCGAAAAGCTGATTTCGGTTAACGTGAAGCTTGACCTCATTCAAGTGGTGACCGTGAGGAATTTGTCGGCATCCAGTATCACAGCGGCTATCCCAATCGCTCCACTAGGGCGACTTTCGACCAAGTTTCATCAGATAGCTGTCAATCAAGGATGGTGTGGCTATACGACTACAAAGAAGGACTGGGATGAGGAATTGAGTTCTGAGTTCTATATGCTGCCGATTTCTTCAGCACTGAGTGCGAATTTCTTGGAATACTTAAACGAGCGGTTATTAACAGGCACTTTCGAAATTACGATGGAGCCAGGGGAGACCAGGCATATTGGTTTATACTCACGCGGGCCCGGAATCGAAAAATTGCTTTCAGGCGGGTATGTTCCGCAAGTTTTGCAACCGACAAAAGTCGTAAAAGATTGTGTAGCTGTTTGTGGCGATCGAAAAACAATGATGTTTCATTGGAAAAGCCCCCAAGTTTACTGGAAAGACCAAGGCTATCCCGGGTTTTCCCGTTCATGTGGAGAACAAAGGTGTGATGCGAGCCAATCCTACAATCGGCAGAAGTGCAACGAGTGCGCTGAATGGGAACTTCAAAACGGCCTTTCGCCGTGGGATGATCGTCGGTTTTGTACAAGTCCCGCTCCTGGCAACCCGTGGGGTTACCCTGCTCGGGAGATGTGGCTCGTAGAAAAGTATTTCGAAAGTATCGATTCCGGAATTCAGACTTTTCCAGTCGTCATAAGCTTCGAGCCTGAATCCACCGTGGTACCAGTTCAGTTTGCTGATGACGAGAGCACCGAAACTGCCCGCCGGGTGCCAGTTCTTAAAGCAAATTCGGTTCAGTCTGAATAGGAGCGGAGGAAAAATGAAAGAGGTAGTTGAGGGTATTATGCAGGAAATCAACTCTATCTATAAAAAGAAGGTGTTCCTGAGTGTGCAGGATGTTTCAGAAATTCTGGGCTGCACCGAGGAAGAGGTGCATAATCTGAGTCGGCTCAGGAAACATCAAAAGAAGCCACCCAGAATTATAGTTTTTAAAGAAGTGAGATATCCAAAAAAAGCCTTTGTCGAATGGTTGCTTATGGAACGAGGGCTTCAGGGACTTGAAACATGAAACGCTTACTTACAATTCGAACTAATATATATAAACGACGGACTCCCAGCGGCGTATTAAAGTGGATGGTCCGCTGGCGCTCTCAGGTCAACGGTCAATGGAAGGCCATTACCGCTGGAATAACTAAAGACGAAGCACTTCTAATGGAAGCCCAAGTGCGCAGGGCATTAGGCAATGGTAACGATCCTTCATTACTGATCATTACCAAAGGGGAACGCCTGACTGTTTCAATGGTCATTGATCGGTTTTATGAACACTCGCGATTTCAAGGTGGGCGTAAACTCTGGCAAACTGAAAACCGGGCGAGAATTGAGCAGTATATCAGGCCTGCTCTCGGGGCGTCCGGGTTCGATGAACTCTCCAGGGACAAGCTTTATAAATTTTATCTTTCAATGCGAGAGAAGGGATTGGGAAGGGCTTCCATCCACAAAACGCATACGCTTCTTTGTCTCATCGGTGATCTCTACATTGAAATCTGTAATGAAGGAGAGAATCCGGTCAGGCGACTTAGGGATTTTACAAAGTTTTTCCCGAAGAATGCGCCCCAACGTGAGATCAATTTCCTCATTCCGGAAGAAGTGACGGCCTTGTTGAAGGCGCTTGAAACCGAAACCGAGAACCCTTTGGTTCTGCCGCTCATCCAGTTTCTCGCTGGTACCGGGTTAAGACGAGGTGAGGCACTTGCGCTTAAGTGGACGGATATCGATTACAAGAGTGGATTCTTGGCTGTCAGAAAAAGCAAAACCGGCCAGGCGCGGAATATTCCCTTGGAGGAAACTGCCTTAAATGCGTTGAAGCAGGTTAAAAGTAAGCACACCTACGTATTCACTTATGCCGATGGAACTCGGCCTCATCAGGATTCATTTCTGAAACCACTTCAGAAAGCGGCCAGGCACGTTGGCATCGATAAACGCATCGATCTGCACACGCTCCGGCATAGCTATGGCAGCAATAAAATCCGTTCTGGATGGGGTTTGAAGAAGGTCTCAATGCTTTTGGGGCATTCCGAAATTACAACGACCGCTAAGGTCTACACACACCTGTTGGATGGTGACCTCTGCGTGCGGGATGACTTTCGCTTTGACAATGGCGCTAAATGCGCCAATAGTTCTGAATTAAGTGCTGCTGATGAGTTTGTGTCTCAGGTGATTTCAGCGGCGATGGGTAAGGCTTTAGAAGGTGGAAATGATGGTGCTCTCGATCGTGCAAGAGCCTTCATGGACAGTGCGACTGAGTTTGTGAAAGCGAAAACTCAGATGCAAGTAGCCCAAGGTAAATGCTACACCGGTGCTACACCCGGTTGAAGAATGAGGCGGTCTGCTTTAAGGTAGTAAACGGGGTAGAAATAAAAAAACCCCCAAAGTATTGAAAACTTAGGAGGCGGGAAATTTTGGTCGGGGTGACGTGATTCGAACACGCGACCTCTTCGTCCCGAACGAAGCGCGCTAGCCAGGCTGCGCTACACCCCGATGCATTTTGAGCGGGAAAGAAACCATAAACTAGAAGAGATTCAGGAAGATGTCAAGCACAGCGCTAGAGCAGGGCTTGGGCGCCTTTGTTCAGGGCAGCGATCGTATTTTCTGCCTGCTTGAGCTTCTCCCAGAGGGCGAGCTGATTGGAGTGGTCCTGCTCGGCCAATTCACGATAACGCTGGGATTCGCGGGTAAATTCCTTCAGAAATTCTTCATTTCGTGACTTCTGCTCGCTCAACTCGCGCTCGAGTGAAGCCTTCGCGACCAACTGTCCCCGGAGGCGCTCAATTTCGGAGCGGGAGTCAGTCTCGCGGCGTTCGAGCAGATTGCGGTCGTCAATCGGCCCGAAACGGTTGACCAGTGTCTTCTGCTGCTGCAGCTCCTGCTCCAGCTTCGTGATCCGCATCCTCAGCTGCCGATCCGTATTCAAAATCGTATTCCACTGCACCTGATAATTCTGAAGCGCCTCTGAAGTGGTTTTCAGTGCCGCATGTTCCGTCTGCAGCTCCTTCGCGCTCATGGCGACCTGCTTTTCAAGAATTTCCTTCTCGCGGGCCAGTTGCTCGATCCGACTTTCCAGGCCTGAGCGTTCCGCCGCTGCCAGGATCTTCTGCTCTTCAATCCTTGTCCGCATCATCGACTGCTGCTGACGGATGATTTCCCGCAATTTACGGTCATTTTCGACTAGTCGCGACCAATGACTCTGGTACTGCTGCAAGGCCTGCGAAACCTGCTTGAACTCCTGCTCTTTGTTTTCGAGCGTGGTCGTCAGCGTGCGGAGTTGGGCCGCCGAATCCATCGCGCGCTTCCGCTCCGAATTCAGGCACGTCATCAGTTTTTCGCGATCCCGTTCCAGGTGCTGGGATCTTTGCTCCAGTGTTGAGTTCTTGTGAGTCAAAGTCAGATTTTCATGGTGCTGCTTTTCGAGCTGCGCTTTCAGAACGCGAACCTGCTCCGTGCTGCGCTCATAATTTTCTCGGCTCTGGGCAACTGTCGTGCGAGTTTCGACCAGTTCTTTTTCGGCCTGGGCTGAGCGAGAGAGCATCTGGCGAAGCGGGAGTTCCAGCTTCTGGCGGGCTTCGACCAGAGTTTCGGACATCTTCCATAAGGAATCGATTTCATGCGTCAGGGCAGGTGAGCCTTCGCTTTTTGAGTTCTTTTCGCCAAATAATTTAATGACTTCCGGATTCATCTTTCTATTATGAACTCCCAAGGAACAGAGTCAATCAGCAGCTTGGCTGAATGTTGTGGTCGGACAAAAAAGGATCCCGCTCGTCGGTGCTTCTGCGTTTGAGCTTCTGGTTCAGTAGCGAAAAATCATGACGACTCTTCTCCGCGCCCCTCCGGACTTCATCAAGTTCATTCTGCAGGCGCCCGCGTTCCGCCTCGATGTTCTGAGAAACGGCCAGCGACTGCGAGAGGGCGGCCTTGATCCCGTTCACTTCGTGTTTCTGCGCCCGGAGTTCCTCGCGAGCCGTCTCGAGTGCCGCTTGAGAATCCCGGAGTTCACCCCGAATGGTTTCATTTTCCTGGGTCAGATTGCAGCGGTCTTCTGAAAGCTGTTCGAGCAGGGTTTGCGACTGCAGGAGCTCGTCACGGAGTTGCTGCTCTTGCTGATCGCGGCTTTCAAGACTGAGCTGGATTGAATCCAGTTCTTCCTGCTGTCTCTCGAGCTCGGATTGCAAAGCATCCTGCTGGCAGGTGCTCGTGACCCGGTCCTGTTCGCTCTGGCGCAGCTGATCCCGTATTACGGAGAGTTCGGCTTCCAGGTTTCTTGCCGTGAGCAGGGCTTCCTGGTGTTCGGCCCGGAGGTTTTCAAGCTGGATCTGAAAATGGGCGACCTCCCGATAAGCTTCATCGCCGCGTTTCACGAGAGCGGTCCGATCCCCCATCAGCTGCTGGTAGAGAGATTCTGTCTTGTTCAGAGCTTCCTCGGTGGCTTTATGTGCGGCCTGTTCCAGCAGCAGGGAGCTGGATCGGCGGTTCAGCTCTTCTGAGACCTGGATGTTTTCGGCGGTGGCATTCGCATAGCGCCCGTTTTGAGCATTAAGTTCCAGTTCAAGAGATTTTGTCTTCTCGATGGCCGAATCCCGCTCGTGAATGAGTTTGGCTTCGGTGAGCTGGGCTTGGTTGCGCGTGTCGTCCAGAAGTTTGCTGATTCGTGCCAGTTCTGCATAGGCCTCGTCACCGCGCCGAACGAGGTCCGTGCGGTCTTTCATCAACTGTTCATAGGCGCGTTCAGTGCTTTCGAGGCGTTCACGGTTGTCTTTGTGGGCCGAGCGTTCAGCGGAGAGGGCGTTCGTCAGGTTCGCGATGGTGTTTTTGCAATCAGTGATTTCCGTCAGGCACTTCTGCTCACGCGCAAGTGCTTCCTGATGCAGTCGTTCCAGCTCATGGGTACACAGTTTGGCCACGTCCAGTTCGCGTTTGAGCTGTTCCGCCCGGAATCGCGTATCAGAAGCTTCTTCTTTGAAGCGCGCATGATTCTGTTCGGAGACGGTGAGGGCGGTCTTGGTATGTTCCAGTTCTTCTTCGATCAGGGTCGTGTTGTGTTGGTGCTCTTGATGGAGGCGTTCCAAATTCAACAGGTCTTCCTGTAATTGTCGGTAGCGTCGGTCCAGATTTCCGTGATTCTGGCTGGCATTGGCAAGTTCGCCTTTGATCCGTGTGAGTTCAGTCTCGTTGACCGATTTTTCATCCCGAAGCCGAATGCGTTCGTCATCAAGAGCTTTGGTTCTTTTTTGCAGGTCCGTGAAAGCGGCGCGAAGTTTACGGTCGTTATCGACCATCTGGCTCCACTGCTTGCTGTAGGAAGCAATCATCTCCTGGGCTTTTTTCATCCGGCCCTGCTCCTGGGTGAACTGCAGTTCGGTTCTTTCGAGCCGCTTCAGGAGATGGGCCGTGACTTGTTTCTGCCTGCCCAGAGTGCGAAGGGTGTCCTCATACTTGCGAAGAGTCTCAGCGCGATGACTTTCGAGCTTCTCGATTTCCATGCGGAAAGCAAGCAGTCGGCCGTCGGGTTGACCTGGTTTATTGGAATCAGCAAAAGGTCGGAGGATCTCGGCCATTCTTAGCCCCTTTTCGCCCTTCTTGGGCAAAGTTCAAAATGCCTATTCATTATGAATCGCCGGCAGAAGTGAGTCAATTCAGGTTTGAGCAATAGAGGATAAGAAGGTGCCAGAAAACTGACGCTCAGACCGTGGTGATCAGGCCTTCAATCGCGAAAAACGTCCAGATCCACAGGATCGCGATCAGGACAAAGGCCAGGACCCAGATTTTGAAAAACCCCTTGTTGGGTGGAATAACCGAGTACCACGACCGGAAGAGATGGTTCGGGTTGGAGCCCTCCCAGGTCGCACGGAGCTTGGGGAAAATATCGTTCATTTTGTTTTCGAGGTGCTTTTGGCCTTCACTCGCTTCAGCATCCGCCGGGATTCCCCAGTAGCCACCCAGTTTTCTTCGGGAGCGGAGAAGGCCCCGACGCCAGTAACTTCCGGTTTGTTGTTTCGCACTCAGTTCCACAAACGAACTTGCGACTGCAGCAGGAGAAAGATAAAGACCGATCCCCGTATCCCCGGCACCGCCGTGTTCCGGCGGATCGGCCCAGAGTGGTGAGCGGCGAACTTCCCTGGCACTAACCAGTGCCGAGCAGGCCGAGACCAGTGTGGCGCGGGTGTGACCACGTCTGGCCCGTTTGGCCCGTTTGGAAAGACTGGATGGAAGCCAAGCGCGTCCGCGAAGCAGCATTTTGCCGGCTTCTTCAATTGCGGTCAGTTGTCTGGGGCAGAGGTGTCCTGAAAAGCAGGCGAAATGGACAAAGCCGTGTCGCATCAGACCTCGCGAGCAGTCCAGGAGCCAATCTCTTAAAACATGAGCGCGTACGGGAAGGGCGGTCGCGGTCGTCACCGTGTCCACGCCCAAAGGCGCGTCGGGCATGATCACGCCGGTCCAGTCGGGGAGTTCACGTTCGAGACGGGTGGCCGCGAGCTCGCAAAGCTTCCGGGCTTCAAAAAGTTTTAAACCCAGGGGCAGGTGAGGTCCGTGGTCTTCCAGGGCGCTGACTGGGAAGAAAAAGACGGTCTTTTCCTTTGGTAATTGCGAGAGGCGATCGGCTGAAATATTTAAAAGTTCAAGCGGCATGAAGGTCGATTCCCAGGAGCTTGGCTGCGTTTTCTCCCAGAATGGCACGGGCTTGGTCCTGGTTCAATGTTCCTGCCTCGAGGCATTCCCGGATTCTGCCGAGGCCTACAGCGAGATTGCCTCCGACGTAAGGCCAGTCGGTGCCGAAGAGGACGCGGTCGGCGCCGATGCGCCTTACAGCTTCGCCTATGACTTCGGCAGGTTGCCAGGAAGTGTCCATGTAAAGGTTGAAGTGTTCTTCGGCCAGATCAAATGCAATTTCAGGCTCGTGATAGTTCATGTGCGCGAGAATGAAACGGAGTTCCCGGAATTCCTTAAACCAGGGTTTGAAGAGCTCCGCATTGCCGAGCTGAGGCTGTTTGTAGAGCACATGGGAATGGATGCAGCCCGTGTGAAGAATCACCGGGAGATTCAACTCTGCCGCAGTCTTGAGCAGGAGATTATAGCGGGGAGAATCCGGGCCTTCACCATCAGCGGCGGTATGGATTTTCAGAGCCTTGGCGCCTCGTTTGACCATGGCTTTGAGGGTGACAGCCGGGCGCAGAGTATCGCGCGTGATGTTGACCACCGGCACGAGCTCCGGATAGGTGCGGCAGGCTTCGATCACAAAGTCATTTGAGATGAACGGAGGATGGGCGATCAGAACGGCCCGGTCGACCCCCGATTTTTGCATGGCGTGAATCAGGTCACCGATCGTTGATTCGAGCAGCAGGCCTGGAATCGGGGTGAGGGATCCGAGCTCGTCGAGTCTTCTTCGTGCAGGTTCTGGCAGATGCCGGACAAAGGTCTGCATCGAGTGCATGGAAGAGGAAACCGGTTTCCACCAGCGGCGCCCCTGTTTGCGGAGTTGCCCCAGCCACCCCTCGTAAATCGCTTTTCCGGGCCAGGCATGCACGTGAAAATCGATGACGACGGGCATTCAGGGTCTCGCCAGCACAATCGAAAGGTTGCGTACTTGTTCCATGAGTTCGTGAACCGCGCGTGCCCGGTGGGAAATCGAGTTTTTCTCGGCATCGCTCATTTCAGCCAGCGTCTTGGTTGAACCCTTGGGAACAAAGATCGGATCATAACCGAACCCATTATTGCCTCGCGGAGTGTAGCTCAGTTCACCCTCAAGAACGCCTGCGGATTGAATGACGATGCCCTCGACGAGCAGGGCCAGATTGCAGACAAAGCGGGCGGTCGTGGGGCTGTCGGATTTGAGCTGACTGAGGAGATAATCGATATTGGCCTGGTCCTGGGTTTTGCCAGGAGTCGGGGGGGCGAAACGGGCACTGCGAACTCCGGGTCTGCCACCCAGCAGATCGACTTCAAGTCCCGAATCGTCCGCGAGTACTGGGTAATGACAGGCTTTGGAAACGAAACGCGCTTTCTCTATAGCATTGTCCATGTAAATGTCGTGCTTTTCAACCAAGCCGAGCTTATCGATATTCGTGACCAGATCCGCGGCGTTCAATAAACTGAGTTCCGGGTATTTCGAAAACAGAACCTCGAATTCCTCAAACTTGCCGCGATTGGACGTGGCGATCACGATTTGGTTGGAGAGTTTCATGAGCAATCCTATTCATAGTTGACCTGGACACCGAGAAGCGAAACATAGGGAATGTCATCCAGAGTCAGTAGTTCTTTTTCGAGATAAAACCCGAAGATGTTTTGGGCGCGTGCGTAGTCCGAAGATTTCGCACAGGCCGAAGAATTCTTAAGACAGTCTGAAAGTGATTGCAATGCCGATGCGCATTCACCCTCAAAAAGATGCCCCGATTCGATGGAGAGTTCGACGCGGCCCGAAATGGTCACGGGAACGTCATCAAAGTTTTTCTGATAGGCCCCTGTGGCTGGAACATTGATGCGGCCTTTCCCGACATAACGGAAATCGATGTCCGTGCAAGTATCCGAAAGGGGAGTTTCATTACCGACTGCGGTCAGCTCCAGGTTCAGGGCGGAATCATAAGTCAACTTGAAAAATGGCGGGGATTCCGAGGAATCGTAAGGCGAGAATAGATAACCCGTGTCAGTGGATTGTTTCTTCAGTTGAAAAATGACGGGATTTCTCATGACGCTCATAAGATCTTCAGCGAATGCCGCGGGGAGTTGCTCCAGTTCAAGAGGAAAGGTTTTGTCCTGAAACGCATCTCCGCCTTCGGGAATATAGCTGGCGAAGACATTGGCCTCAGTGGGCAGGGTTTCATAAAAGCCGGTCAGACCATCTTTGACAGGAGGTTTCTCCTGAATCCGATTGCCGAAGCGGCAGCCGGTCGTGACGAGAGAAAGGGTGAGTGCGAGCGCGCCGCAGAAGATATAAGAAATCCAACTATTCATATGCAAAAGCCTCCCTGCTTCCTAAGACCTTTCGGAAGAAAGCGGGAGGTTCTCGATAGGCAATCTTTGCCTTATTTCTGCCTTATTTGGGATTTGTCAGCCCTTGCTACCCTGCGCCTTTGCGTACAGCAAAGTCCCCGACACCACCGCAAGGGGCAGGCAGAGGCTGGAAAGAATGGGGATCGCGAATAAAAACGAAAGCGTCGCACCCAACCCCGCACACGCAAAAACATTTCGCCACAGGAACCGCAAGCCGTCTTGGATCCCTTCACCCCGGCGGGTCTGCGGATAGCTGATGAACTGAAAGGTAACCAACAAAAACGCCGAAAGCAGCGCAACCAGATTTAAAACCGGCACCCACGCCACAACCAAAGCCAACAAAGTGCCCACCAAAGCCAAAAGCGACTTCAAGACATCAATCCCAATCAACCGCGCCTTCCCGCGCCACGAAAACGACGGTGCCTTGGGTAGCGGAGGAGTCGTCCACGGCTCCGAACATTCCGCCAGCCAGTCGTTGAAAGGGGATGCCAGAATACTTGCACTCACCGAGAAGCTCAGCGCCGCCACTATGATCATGAACAACTTCGCAAAAATCCAGACCGACACCGCCGCCCAGCCATTCGGATTCCAACCCAGCGACGCGAAGTAATTTTGTAAAAACCCCTGCATCGTAGTGTCAATCCAGCGGATCAGATAGTAGTACAGACCCAGCGTCAGCCCGATCGGAACCACACTCCAGAAAATCAGCACCGGACGGGCCGCAATCAGGCGAAGCGCCGAAAGCGGGAGCGTCACCCCATAAATGAAAGACCGTGTTCGTGAAAACATCCAGCTCGGCATCTCCATCAGCGCTTCTCTGAAGCCAGACCCCGGTACGGCTTGCGCTTGGCCTGATAAACCAGCGAAGTTCCTTCAAAGCACGTCATCAGTTCCCGCTTCTGTTTCGCAAAAGCCGATGTTTTCAGTTCCGCATTCGGGATGCGCGTCGCCTTGATCGCCAGCAGGTCCGTGATTTTTATTCCTTCCGGCGAATCCGTCACCCGTCGAGCGGCCTCAAACCAGGGTGTCTCGACCTTGCAGTCCAAAGGAGCACTCCCGATTTTTTCTAAACCCTCCAGCAAAGTCTCCCGCGAAACCAGCTCCGGAGTTCCCAGATAAAGATCGGCGATCCGCGTCTCCGGCTCCACTGCCGTGATCGGATAAAGCATGTGCCCATAAAGACGGAAAGCCGCTCCCGCTGAAGTACGCAGGGCCGAATCTTCCGTATGCTCCATCCTGAAATCGACCTCCCGAACCGTCCGGTCCGCCAGATCCGGCGTGACCAGCTTCCAGTCCCGAGAGCGTTCGAAATCCGAATACGCCTTCATGATCTGGCGATTCAAAGCGCTTTGCGAACCCTTCAACGTCGCCCCCGTGAAACGCAGCGCCTGCGTCCCCGCAATCTTCAGATCCGTGGTGACTTGAAAACGATCGGTGAAGCGGTCAAACCCCGGACTGTTCGGCACGACACGAACGCGGCGATTGATCCAGCTCTGCCCGGTTCTGCTCGTATTCGCTGGAATACGTTCCAGCGTGGCCGTGGGTTCAGTCAAGACCAGCGAGCGGCGGTTCTCGATGTCCGGGAAAATTCCCTGCGCGTAACTGGCGAAATTCGTCGGATCCACCCAGTAATCGGCTTTGTCTTCCAAAGCAAATGCGCGGACAATCGCGTGATTGAAGCCACCTGGAAGATCCGAAGGTGTTTCAAACGGCAGGGCGTAACCGCGCCGGACCAGTGCCAGATGCGCACGGAAGCCGAGCTTTCTCAGGATCGCCACCGTCCCCGCTGCAAAATCTTTGCAGTCGGCATGGCGCGTTTCAGCCACTTCGGCCAGGGCGCGAGGGAAGTAACCGCCCCGGATCGTGCGCCAGTCACCGACATACGTGATCATCGAAGCGAGTTCTGCTGTCACTGCATTGATCTTCTCGACCGGCGTTCCGAGCTTTTCAGCTTTCTTGCGGATCTCTTCGTAAAGCGGGGGGAGGGGCGCTGTCAGGATCTTCTCATATTCCGCGACGTCGGCCAGTTCGGCCCAGTCCTTCAGGGTGGAAATTTCAATCCACGACATCCTCTCGGGATTCACTTGCGCGTAATCTTCCTCGACCACCTTCCTGTAAACCGGCGTTTTGGCCAGTGAGATTTTGACTTCGTGCGTGCCTTCTTTTTGGACTTCGGTGAAGTTCAGAAGTTTGTCGGGATCATTCACCTGGAAGTAAAGCGGTCGGGCCGAGGTGATCTTCAGCGTTGAGTTCCGCTCAGGTGCGAGATCCCCGGCGCCGAACGAGGCCCGGTAAAGATTCTTGATTGCCGGCTTTTCGACCACCGAGTATTTGAGATAGATCCGCGCGCCGATTTCCGTTTTCGGGAACGCAATCATGATCTGCCGCGTTTCGTCGAAAGCTTTGTCCCGGCTGGCCAGAGGCTTGTCTTCGATCTGCGACAACTTGACCGGATATTCCTTGCCATCCAGAATACTCTTGGCTGAGAGAATCTTGATCGTCGTCGTGGCCGGCGTGTAATAAAGCCTGCGCAACCCGACTGAGTGGCGTGCGCCCTCTTTCAGAATCCGGGATTGATTTTCCACCCAGGTCGTCGAGCCTGCATCGGGGCGGATCACCACTTCCTGATGGTCAAATTCCACTTCGTATTCCGCATCTTCAAGCGTCGCCCAGCGGGCAAGCGCCTGCGGCATTGCCGCACAGGAAATCAATGCGGCAAAAAGGACTCCTGAAATAACCCCGGTTCTCCGGCCTATTCTATGGGAAGATAGGCGATCGTTCTGGGGCCTTGAGGGAAGCGGCAGTGTTCGTCGGCTTGAAAATAGTCGATCCATAATTTTGAATTGTACACAGTCCGGGCGTTAATCGAGACCTCAAAACGGAAGCGTATGAAGGCCCCCCGCTTCATAAAGCAGGTGGCATCCCGCTGGATTTGCGTTTTGAGAGTGGCTTGGACGAGGATGGAGTCATTTGTTTCTCCATCGCCGAGTTCGTTCAGTTCAAAAGCCCCGGTAATCGGGCTGCCCGTGATCAATACATTGTGAGAGGGGTAATCTTCGCGCCACTGGACCGAAGCGTCTTCGATACAGATCTGCGAAGGGAGCTCAAAAGGGATCGGTTCTGCCTCCGTCTCAAGCTGCCAGCAACGACGAACATCGGCCGCCTGGGCAGAAAAACAAAAGCTGCTGATCATCGAAATTACGGACAGAAAAATAACGGACAGAAAAATTTTCATTTGGGACCCTCATGGTCGTCTTTGAATCCGGTCATCCGGACCCCTTCAGAATAAAGCCGGACGAAAATGAAAACCAGTGACGGTTTTTTGACTCTCAGGGCAGCTTTTCGAACTCTTCCAGGCTGCGGCAGAGGAACGGAGGACTGCTGGCGAGCTCGGATTCGAGGGTGGAGGCAAATTCGGGTGAATAATGATGTCCGGGTAAGATGATGGTTTCGCTCGGAAGTTTGCGCAAGCGTTGCAGGGAACCAAAGAGGGCGGAATTACTGCCGGTGGGAAGGTCGGTACGACCACAATTCCCAATGAAAACCGTGTCCCCGGTGAAAAGGAACGGGGTTAGGTAGAAACAACAGCTGCCGGCACTGTGCCCGGGCGTGTGCAGCACCTTTACTTTCAAAGAACCGACTTCCAGAACCTGCCCGTCTTTGATTTGAACCCAGTTTGCGTCAGAAAGGTCTGAGATAAATGAAGCATCGCCCGGATGCAGATGAATCTGGAGCCGGGGGAATGCGCCAAGGAGTTCCTGGACTCCAGCCGTGTGATCCGAATGACCATGGGTGAGGAATACGGACGTGAGTTCAAAACCGTTTTCCTGCAAGGCGGCCAGCAGTTTTGCAAGACCATTCTGGGGGTCCATCATCGCGGCTCTTCTGGGCAGTGAATCCCAGTCTAGGATCAGATACGTGAAATTATGGCCCGCACCGAGTTCGAATTGGGCGACAGGATGATCTTCAGTGAGGTCTTGGGCAATCAAACGCATGAGTCACGATCGCAGGCTCGCGCGAGTTCCGTCAAGCAAGCTCCAGCCCGCCGGGGCTTCTTTTTTCATTTTTTTCGTGAAGGGCTTTTCCGATGAAAATTCCCGTCGCCACCGCTATCAACACAATCTCGATGGGATGATTTTCAAAAAGGTTTCGGGGTGATGCTGCCGCCCGGAAGTTCCGGGCGGCAGATCTGAAACTATCGTACAGACGCTGTTCTTGTTCATGAAGTTCCCGCTCCAGTTGCGCCTTGCGCTCCTCGCTGACAGGCGTGACAGGTGCAAGCCATTTCATTTTCGCCTCATTTCAGACCTCGGCCCCTGAAGTACAGCCAGGCAATCAGAGCTGAACTCAGGCTGAGGAGCCCGAAGAGGGCTGCGGAAATTCCGGCCAGCCGGAGGGCACTCCAGCCGCGCTGATGCAGTTCGATCGTGAGCCAGAGACTGGGGAAGATGATGAAGAGCACAAAAAATGACGCTGCCGAAGCAATCCAGGCTGCACGTTGCATCTGTCGCTTGGCCCGAAGCTCCGCATTCAAAATGGCCAGATCGCGCCCCAGCGTAAGGAGCTTTGACGCTGCATCAGCAGCGGTTCCGAGGTAGAAAGGAACGCCCATTTCGACTCAGTCCCGCTCGTTCCGATTTTTGAAAAAGAAATAGCCGAGGAATCCCGCGACCGTCACCAGCGCGAGGCCTCCGAGAGCTTTGCCGTAATTGTCTTCGAGCCAATCTCTCGCATCATCGATGTATTCTTCGGCCATGTCCGTGGCGTCATCGATCATGTCGGTTGTTTTATTCGTCATCTGACGCATCGTGCGGGAAGTGAGATTTGCCATTTTGATCCTCAAAATAGGGGGCATTTGGGTTCGCAAGGCAGGCAGCTGCAATCGTTATTCCAGCAATATTTATGACCAGTCCAGCATGCGCTGGAGCGGCAGGAAAGCTTTTTCGCGCAGCGGAGCAGGAACGTCCACTTCCGGTGCCTCGTTTTCTAGGCAGTGATAAACTTTTTCGAGAGTGTTGAGTTTCATGAACGGGCATTCGTTGCAGCTGCAATTTTGATTGGGAGGGGCAGGGATGAAAAGTTTTCCGGGGGCCTTCTTCCGCATTTGGTGGAGAATGCCTTCTTCGGTTGCGACAATGAAGGTCGGCTTCGGACTTTCCACCGCGTACTTCAGAAGTGCCGACGTACTGCCGATGAACTGTGCGTGTGCCAGCAGTGATGGCTCGCATTCCGGATGCGCAATCAGCTCGGCTTCAGGATGACGTATCTGAAGATCGATGATCTTGCGTTCCGAAAAAGTCTCGTGAACGATGCAGGCACCCTGCCACAGCAGCATTTCGCGACCGGTTTGCTTGGCGACGTAAGCGCCGAGATTCCGATCCGGTGCAAAGAGGATGGGCCGATCCGTGGGAATCCGGTTGACGATCTTGACCGCGTTGGAACTTGTGCAGATCACATCACTTTGCGCTTTGATTGCGGCCGAGCAATTGATGTAAGAAACCACGAAGTGGTCGGGATGCAGGGCCCGGTATCTGGCAAAGGCTTCGGGCGGACAGCTATCCGACAGCGAACAGCCGGCACGCAGATCCGGCATGACAACTTTGCGCGAGGGATTCAGGATCTTGGCGCCTTCGGCCATGAAGTGAACTCCTGCGAAAACGATCAGCTCGGCCTCGGTCTTCTGGGCGGCTCGCGCGAGTTCCAGGCTGTCCCCGACGAAATCCGCAAGGTCCTGGATTTCGCTGTCCTGATAATAGTGCGCGAGGATGACCGCCTTCTTTTCAGCTTTGAGCCGTGTGATTTCCGCGTGCTGCATGGCTCGTTCTTAACTCTTTCGGCGGGCCAGTGCAACGTCCTCGGTAAACGGCAGGGCGGCTGGCGGCTCCGAATTCCAGGAGCGGCCGGGCGCGTTTTTGTGGGGCATTCAAAAGGTTTTATGCGAGAGTTGAAGAGAATCATTGCCGAATTCCCCCTTCCGGGGGTAAAGCCGAAAGACGAAGGATGTTCCATGAAGTCAAAACAGGTATCCGATCCGAATATCATCAAGAAGGCTCATGCCATGCGCGTGATCTTTTTCTATCCGGGAGAAGAGGGAACTTGTGTCGATCATGCGGAAGTGACGCTGTACGCGAACGGGATTGTTCACATTGAAACAAAGCAGGAAGAAACGACGGCCCATCTGCAGAATTGCGAGATTCTCTGGCATTACAAGGCAGATGCCGATGATCGCCCGACGAAAGTTCACCTTTTATCCGCCCGGGTTCCTCAAGCTGAAATATGAAGCACTTTGCTGCCTCTCTGAGTCTGGCCTTCATGCTGATGTCCGGAGTGGCAAGTTCTGCGGATTCTGATCTCATCATCTATACCTACGACAGTTTTGCGGCCAAGGGCGGATTGGGGCCCGAAATAGTCCCGCTCTTTGAAAAAAAGTGTGGTTGCCGGGTGCGCCTCCTTGCGAGCGGGGATGCCGGCCAGCTGCTTTCGCGCATTCAACTGGACGCCGAAAGAAAAAAGCCCACGGCGCATCTGGTTCTGGGCCTGGATCAATATCTCTGGGGAAGGGCCAAGCCCTTTCTGGAAGTTTGGGATGACGGCTGGTTGCCCAAGGGCTTTAACAAATTAGACGAAAATTACCGGGTGGAAAAAGGTTTTCTGCCTTTTGATTACGGTGTCCTGGCCATGATGGCGGATATGCAGGCCTTGAAAAAGGCCGGACTCAAGGCGCCGACTTCATTGCGTGAACTTCAAGATCCGCAATGGAAGAAACGCTTCATATTGCAGAATCCAAAAACCTCCACGCCAGGACTAGCTTTCTTCCTGCTGAGTCGCATGGCGCTCAAGACCGAGGTCTGGGATTATTGGAAGCGACTGAGCAAGCAATGGCTTCTGATGGCACCGGGCTGGGATGGTGCTTATGGGCTCTTCCTTCGGGGCGAGGCGCCGCTGGTCTGGAGTTATTTGACCAGCCAGGCTTATCACCGAGAGCACGGCGACATGGGAAGTTCGCCCCGATATCAGGCTATCTTGTTTGATGAGGGTCAGCCACTTCAGATTGAAGGCGCGGCCCTGGTGAAGGGCTCGTTTCGCAATTCACAGGAACGGCTTCGTGCCCGGCAGTTTCTGGATTTCCTGCTCAGCGATGAAGTCCAGGGGCGCATTGCCTTGAAAAACTGGATGCTCCCGGTTCTTGAGCCCCGAGCCCAGACTCTTCCTGCCTCCTTCCGCTCTCTGCCCAAACCCAAGAAGCTGATTCGCGCAACCGGAACCCCCGAAGAACTCGATGCGCTTTTGGAACATTGGAGTCTGATCGTGGGGACAGCAAACCCGTGAACTCAGGGTTCTCCAAAAAGAACTCCCTGGGTATATTCGCGGTTTTAGCGAGCAGCCTGTTGTGGATCTTTCTGATTGCTGTTCCCTTGATTTTTTTATTCAACCGTATGGCCAATGATTCGGCCCGGCTTTGGGATCCTGAAATTCTTGCAACCGTTCGCCTGACTTTGAATCAGGCGCTCTTGAGTACGTTTATTTCTTTATTGATCGGTTTGCCCTTGGGGCTTTGGGCAGCCTCCGGGCGCTGGGTCTCCGCTTCGCGAATTATTCTGTCGCTTCCTTACTCTGTGCCCACGGTGGTGGCGGGTTCAGCATGGATTGCGTGGCTCGGATATTCCGGATTTCTTGGGGGGTTCTGGGAGTTCTGGAAGCTGCGGCTCTCCTACACCTGGGGCGCCGTCATTTTAGCCCATGTTTTCTATAATGCGCCCTGGATCGCGGTGGTTGTGGCAAATTCACGGATGTTTCTGCCTCCATCTCTTCTCGACGCCGCTGAGACTCTGGGGGCCACGCGTACCCAGAAATTTAAATTCATTGTCTGGCCCCGGATCCGCTGGGCGCTGGCCGGTGCGCTGGCGCAGGTCTTCTCGTTATGCGTGATGAGCTTTGCGCTGATTTTGCTCCTCGGCGGAGGGCCGCCGGTGCAGACGCTGGAAACCGCGCTCTTCGCCCGCATTCGCTACGGCACCCTGGATGTGAGTGGGGCTGCGGCCTGTGCTTTCTGGGAACTGCTCTTGACCCTGCTTCCGTGGTTCCTCATTCTCTGGGCGCAGCGCCGGGATCCAGGCTTCACCCGGATTTTCTCAAGACAATTTGCCATCTCGCGCCCGCAGCCCGGCAAAGCGGGGGTGGGATACGGAGTAGCGATCCTCGGCGTCAGCGCTCTTTTCATGCTTCCATATCTGGCCACTTTGCCGGCAGTCACCGGCTTTTTTCAGGCCGGGAAAGATTTTTCGGAATTGAGATCGCCGCTCTTTGTTTCCGTTCAACTTGCTTTCTGGAGTGGAATAGGAGCGGTTGCCGTCGCCCTCCTCTCGGTGATCGGTGCTGAATGGCTGAAAAAATGGCGGCCCGGAACCGTGCCCGTTTTTCTTGGCCTCATGGGAGCTCCGAGCGGAATTTCCATTCTGGTTCTGGGGCTCGGCGTCTGGCTGGCTTATTCGAAATGGCTGGATCCTTTTTCCGGAAGTTTCGTCGCGATGGTGCTCCTGCAGATTGCGATTTTTTACCCCATGGCTCTGCGCATGTTCTTCCCTCTGCTCGGAAGTACGCCGCAGGATCTTGTGGATGCCGCAACCACGCTGGGAGCTTCTCCCTGGCAGGCGTTTTGGGCGGTTCAGTGGCCGCGCTGGAAAGGGCCGCTGCTCGGGGCTCTGGCTATCGTGATCGGCGCGTCTTTCGGCGAAGTTGCCGCAGTCAGCCTTTTCTACAGCGAGCAATTGCTGCCCTTGCCGGTATTGCTTTCGCAGTGGACTTCCCAGTACCGGTTTGAAGATGCCCAGGCGCTGACTGCGCTCCTTTTGCTCTTGTCGGTGGGAATGACGGGGCTGGTAGCCGCTTCCGGGAATCTGGGAGCGTTCTTCCGTAAATGGATGCTGGACTAAAGGGCCCGATATTCTTATTCTCTGGCCACGAGGAGAATTTATGAAATTCATTCAACTGATCAATATTTCAACCTTTGTCATCCTGTTCACGGCTCTTTCGGCGAATGCGGCACCCGCAGGCAAGACCGCTGTACTTAAAACTTCGCTCGGCGAAATCACGGTGAAATTATTCCCGGAGACGGCGCCCAAGGCGGTGGAAAACTTCGTGGGTCTCGCCACGGGCAAGAAACAGTGGACTGATCCCTCCGGTAAGGTGCAGAAGAGCAAACCCCTTTACAACGGTACGATATTTCACCGCGTGATTCCGAGCTTCATGGTTCAGGGCGGAGATCCCGCGGGGAATGGCACCGGCGGTCCCGGTTTTAAATTTGAGGACGAAACCAAACCGACTGATCAGTTTGATCGTCCTGGAATTCTGGCCATGGCCAATGCCGGTCCGAATACCAATGGCTCGCAGTTTTTCATAACGGTGAAAGCGACCCCTTGGCTGAATGGACGCCATACGATCTTCGGTGAAGTGGTGAAGGGGATGGATGTTGTGGAAAAAATCGTGGGCACTCCGCGCGATGCGGGAGACCGGCCCCTGACTCCGGTCGTCATTCAAAAGCTTCTGATTCAATAAGAACCGTGGAAATCGTCCCGGTGGCTGATCTGAAAGTGGAGGGCCTGAAGAAGAGGATCGATGATTTTGTTCTCCAGGCCGACTTTTATGTGCAGCAAGGCGAGCGCGCTGCCTTGGTGGGGCGCAGCGGAAGTGGCAAGACCACCCTTCTGAGAGTTTTGGCTGGTCTGGAATCCATTGATGAAGGTCGGATTTTTCTTGGAAAAGACGAACTGACCCAGCTTCCAGCCCGGAATCGACGGGTGGGGTTGGTTTTTCAGGATCAAGCGCTTTTCCCTTCAATGACAGTTATGGAAAATATCACGTTTCCCCTTACGATTCGTAAGGTGAAGCGCGGACTGGCCAGAGCAGAGGCTCTGGAATGGCTGAGTAAAGTCGATTTACTGAAACACGCAGAGTCCTCAATCGAGACTCTGTCCGGAGGAGAACGGCAGCGCGTCGCCTTTGTTCGGGCATTGATCTGGAAGCCCCGGCTCCTGCTTTTAGATGAGCCTTTCTCGGCTCTTGACCGGGAACTCAGGGCCACTCTATGTCGGGAATTGGTCGAAATGCATCGCCTCTGGCCCGTTCCGATGGTTCTCGTCACGCATGATGAACTTGATATCGAATCGGTTGCAACTTTTCGCCTGACCTTAAATGCCCTGAGTCATAACGACCGCGACCATTCCTCTGTCATTATTCATTCTGTTGAGCGGCACTGAGTTTTGGTTGCCGAGACCTGCATCATTGAATAAAGTGTCCATCAAAACTTAAAGATCCGGCGAACCGAAAAAGTTTTGAATAGAAAATAACAAGAAAGGACATTTGAATGTCAAAGAATCCAGTACGTGTAGCAGTCACCGGCGCAGCCGGTCAGATCGGTTATGCTCTTCTTTTCCGCATCGCCAGTGGCGAAATGCTCGGAAAAGACCAGCCTGTGATTCTCCAGCTTCTGGAACTTCCTGCGGCTCAGAATGCGCTGAAGGGTGTGATGATGGAACTGCAGGATTGCGCTTTTCCGCTTCTTGCCGGAATGATCGCCAGTGATGATCCGAACGTCGCGTTCAAAGATGCCCAGGTTGCCTTGCTCGTCGGCGCCAAACCCCGCAGCAAAGGCATGGAACGCAAGGACCTGCTGACTGAAAACGCCAAGATCTTCACGGTACAGGGCGATGCCATCGGCAAGCACGCTGACCCCGCCGTCAAGGTTCTTGTGGTCGGTAATCCGTGCAATACCAACGCCTATATCGCCATGACCACCGCGATGAAGCACGGCCGGGTAAAAGCAAAAAACTTCCACGGCATGCTTCGTCTGGACCAGAATCGCGCGATGGCCCAGCTTGCGGCGAAAGCCAGTATCCCGATCGGTTCCATCAAGAAAATGGCTGTTTGGGGGAATCACAGTCCGACAATGTATGCCGATTTCCGCAACGCAACGACCAATGGCCAGAGTCTCTGGACCTTGATCAATGACGAGACCTGGGTGAAGGAAATCTTTCTTCCTACCGTGGGCAAACGTGGCGCTGCCATCATTGAAGCCCGTGGCGCTTCCTCGGCGGCCAGTGCAGCCAATGCTGCCATCGACCACATGCACGACTGGGTGCTGGGCACGAAGGGTGAGTGGGTGACCATGGGCGTTCCGTCCGATGGCTCCTATGGCATTCCGAAGGATACCGTATTCGGTTATCCGTGCACCTGTGAAAACGGTGACTACAAAATCGTCCAGGGGCTCGAGATGGATACCTTCTCCAAAGAGAAGATTGCCGTCACGCTGAAGGAGCTTGAAGAAGAAAAGGCCGGCGTTGCCGAGCTACTGAAGTAAGCGAAGAGATTATAAGGGCCAGGCTGGTCAGGCGCGCCTTGAATCGGGCGCTGACCAGCCTGGCCCTTATAATCTCTTCTCTTCTCAGTTTCTTTGCTTGTCCGCAGGCCGGCCTGGCATTAAAAGAATTACTGGTTAAACTCCAGTACAGATCAGTTTCTATTTTAGTTTTTTAAGGAGATCCAATGAACATTCATGAGTATCAGGCCAAACAACTTTTGAAAAAATTCGGCGTAAGAGTGCCTGAAGGACGCCTCGTGGAAGAAGGCCCCCAAGTCGGCGAGCGTGCAGAAAAGGCCGCGCAGGATCTAGCCAAAGCCCAGGGTAATTCTGTCTGGGTGGTCAAGGCCCAGATTCATGCAGGTGGACGCGGCAAGGCCGGCGGCGTCAGAGTTTGCAAGGACATTTCTTCGTTGAAAGCGGCTGCGACAGAAATCATGGCCAAGACCCTCGTGACCCCGCAAACCGGCGCAGGCGGCAAGAAGGTCCACAAGATCTGGATTGAAGAAGGTTCTGAAATCGCGCGCGAACTGTATTTCGGTATCGTCATCGACCGCGCCATTTCTTCCGTCGTCATGATGGCCTCGACCGAAGGTGGCATGGAAATCGAAGAAGTCGCCGCCAAAAATCCGGAAAAAATCATTAAAGTCTCGGTTGACCCGACTCTGGGGTATCAGCCCTTCCACGGACGCAAGCTCGCACAGGGGCTCGCCCTGACGGCTGAGCAGATGAAGGAAGCCGTTGGCTTTTTCGGTAACCTTTACAAGGCCTTCATGCAGTCCGATTGCTCCCAGGTCGAGATCAATCCTCTGATCGTGACCAAGAAGGGGAACCTTGTCTGTCTCGATGCCAAGATCAACTTTGATGATAATGGCCTGTTCCGCCATCCCGATATTTTCGAGATGCGCGATCTTCAGGAAGAGAGCGCTGCGGATATCGAAGCCTCCAAATATGACCTGGCTTACATCCCGCTCGACGGAAACATCGGCTGCCTTGTGAACGGCGCCGGCCTGGCCATGTCCACGATGGACATCATCAAACTGCATGGCGGCGAACCCGCAAACTTTCTTGATGTCGGCGGCAGCGCCTCCAAGGAGAAAGTCTCCCATGCTTTCAAAATCATTCTCTCTGATCCGCACGTGAAGGCGATTCTGGTGAATATCTTCGGCGGCATCATGAAGTGCGATGTCATCGCGGAAGGCGTCATTGCCGCCGCGAAGGAACTCTCACTCAAGGTGCCTCTGGTTGTCCGTCTCGAAGGCACGAACGTCGAAAGAGGCAAAGAGATACTGGCCACTTCTGGCCTCAAGATCATTCCGGCTGATGGCCTCACTGACGCGGCAAAAAAAGTCGTCGCTGCCACCAAATAAGGCATAAGGAGATTTCAAATGGCAATTTGGGTTGATAAGAATACGAAACTTCTGGTTCAGGGCATTACCGGCTCGCAGGGCATGTTTCATGCGAAAGGCTGCAAGGAATACGGTACTCAGGTTGTGGGTGGCGTGACTCCGGGACGCGGCGGCCAGATGGCTGAAGGTTTCCCGGTTTACGACACTGTAGGCGAAGCTGTGAAGAAGACTGGCGCAAACGCGACGATGATCTTCGTTCCGCCCGCTGGCGCCGCTGACGCGATCTGTGAAGCGGTCGATGCCGGAATTCCGCTCGTCGTCTGCATCACTGAAGGCATTCCAGTAAAGGACATGCTCGCCGTGAAACGCTACGTTGCCAGCGGCAAATCACGCCTCATTGGCCCGAACTGCCCGGGCATCATCACCCCGGGCCAGTGCAAGATCGGCATCATGCCCGGCCACATCCACATGCAGGGCAAAATCGGTGTCGTGTCCCGCTCGGGTACGCTCACGTATGAAGCGGTTCACCAGCTCACGCAGCTTGGAATCGGTCAGAGCACCTGTGTCGGCATCGGCGGTGACCCGCTGAACGGCACGAACTTTATTGATGTTCTGGATGCCTTCAATCAGGACCCGGATACTCATGGAGTGATCATGATCGGGGAAATCGGTGGGACTGCAGAAGAGGAAGCTGCGGATTTCATCAAACGTGAATTCCGAAAACCCGTTGCGGGTTTCATTTGCGGGGCTTCGGCTCCCAAGGGCAAGCGCATGGGCCATGCTGGAGCCATCATTTCAGGCGGAAAAGGTACGGCCGAAGAGAAATTCCAGGCCCTCCAGGCCGCTGGCGTCCGGATTGCCCGGAGCCCTGCTGATCTCGGGACCACGCTGAAAACCGCGATGGAGCATGCCTAATAAGGGGCTCGCTTTTGCTTTTAGTTTAAGTTAGTAGGATTAACAACTTGCGATCACAATTGGAGGAAACAAATGGCTAATGAACGGACATTTTCAATCATCAAACCGAACGCCGTCGAAAAGAACGTGATCGGTGAGATCATCACTCGTTTCGAGAAACGCGGGCTGAGAATCGCTGCTGCCAAATTTGTGCATCTTTCGCGTGAAAAAGCCGAAGGTTTCTACATCGAGCATCAGGCCAAGCCGTTCTTTCAGAGCCTGATCCGGTTCATGACCAGTGGTCCCGTGCTTCTGATGTGCCTGGAAGGTGAAAATGCAGTTCTCCTGAACCGCGAAATCATGGGCGCAACCGACCCCGCCAAAGCGGCTCCGGGCACGATTCGCAAGGATTTTGCCGATAGCATGGAAGCCAACGCCGTTCATGGTTCCGACAGCCCGAAATCAGCAGAACGGGAACTGGCTTATTTTTTCGAAAAATCTGAACTCTACAAGCGTTACTGAGGACTCGAGCCTTGAAAATAGCCGTCGCACAGATTGATCCTGTCGTCGGGGCCTTTGAGGCGAACGTCAAAAAAATCAAAGAAGCCTATCAACGGGCCTGCACCAAGCAGGCCCGTTTGCTTTTAACGCCCGAGATGGCGGTTTGCGGCTATCCTCCGCATGATTTGGTGGAGCGGCCCGAGATTTTCGACCGCAACGAAAATGCGATTGAAGAGCTCCTCTTGCTCACAAAGGGTAAGGGCTGCGCTCTTGCTGTCGGACATGTTTCTCCTTCACCTTTCGAGTTTGGTCGCGCAGCGCAAAACGTCGTCACGATCCTGGAGAATGGCAGAAGGGTCTTCCGTCAGGCCAAATCCCTGCTGCCGACCTATGACGTTTTTGATGAAGCCCGCTATTTTGAACCTGCCCGGAGCATTCAGACCTGGACCTGTGATGGACTGAAGATCGCGACTGCGATTTGCGAGGACCTTTGGGCGAATGACCCCAATTTAGGGCGCCAGATTTATGAAAAAAACCCGGTCGACTGCTTTCGGGATCTGAAACCCGACATGCTTCTTTCTCTCTCCGCCAGTCCCTTTGAGTGGGGAAAGCGCGAAAGACGCGAAGAGCTCCATTCGGACATTGCCCGTGCGCTGGGAATCCCGCTGATTTATGTGAACCAGGTCGGCGCCACGGACGAGATTCTTTTTGACGGGGGGTCCTTTGCTTTCAATTCCGCTGGAAAACTTGCCGGCAGATTGCCTTTTTTCAAAAATTCGTTCGGTGTTCTGGAAGTCAGCGGAGGCGAAGTACTCTGGGATTCTCCCTCAGATGAAGGCCGGGAAGATGAATCGCCGCCTGAAATCGAGTTGCTTTATCGCGCACTTTTAACGGGTATTCGCGAGTATTTTGCGAGGACTGGCTTCAAAACGGCTGTCATCGGCCTGAGTGGGGGGATCGACTCCGCGGTCGTGGCGGTGCTTGCGGCTCAGGCTTTAGGACCCCAGAACGTTCTGGGGGTGGCCATGCCGAGCCAGTATTCCTCGCCGCATAGCCTGGAAGACGCAGAACAGATGGCCAAAATACTGGGAATCCGGTTTGAAGTGCGTCCCATCAAATTCATGTACTCAGTGGCTTCTCGCGAATTGGTGGACGGGCAGGGCCAGCTAGCGGCTATCGCGCAGGAGAATCTTCAGTCGCGGCTGCGCGGGCTCATTCTGATGACCCTTTCCAATCACTTCAATTCGCTGGTGCTCACGACGGGCAATAAGTCGGAACTTGCCACAGGCTACTGTACTTTGTACGGGGACATGTGCGGGGCGCTGGCCCCGATAGGGGATGTCTACAAAACCCGTGTTTACGAGCTGGCCCGGTTCATCAACAAGAACCTGAAAAATCCTCAGACCGGAATTTCCGCCATTCCGGAAAGGGTGCTCACCAAAGCTCCTTCTGCCGAACTCCGTCCCAATCAGACCGATCAGGATTCTCTGCCTCCCTACGATCAGCTGGATGGAATGCTCCTGGAGTATCTGGAAAAAAGAGTTCCCGTTTCAGACGTGATCGCGAAATTTGGAGCAGCCAGTTCCGAGATCATCCGGAAGGTCGAAATCAATGAATTCAAGCGACGTCAGGGAGCGCCGGTTCTGAAGGTCAGTCCCAAGGCTTTTGGATTGGGACGCCGTTATCCCATCGCGAAGACTTGGAAGATCTGAGACAGTCTGGGCTCGGGAAATGGGTCTTTACCCGGGGTTTTTGCCGTGATACACCGCATTACGGTCAGGGCTCAATGCAGGGCATGGTTTGTGTAAGGTGGCGAAAGGGTAGGTCGTAAATTTTAATGAGGGCAAAAATGATGAAATTGATGAACGGGGAATTGAAGAAAGTGGTCGAGCAGGTAAAGTCCGCGCAGGCCAAGATCAACCAACTCATTCAAAACCAGGATTGGATGGATGAAGCTCGCAAGTATGCTGAGCAACAGGGAATGGAAGTGAAGAAACTGTTTGCAGAAGACGTTTCCAAGTTACGTCAGTTCCTGGAAGCCGAGCGCCGTGAAATGGATCGCTTTCAGAAGCAAATCCCCGGTGAAGTCAAGAAGTTCAAGAATTTCCTAAAAAACCAGCGCAAAGAGTTCCAAAACTTAATGACCCAGATCAAAAACAATAATCTTTCGAAGGGAAAGGTCCTTCGTTCAAGCACCAAAACCCGGAAGAGTGCCGGAACCAAAACTCAGGCCAAGATGCGCACCAAAACGGCGGGAAAAGCCAAAACCCAGACGACTCAGGCAAAACGCTCAGCCCCTAAAAAGAGGCCGTCCTCTCGCACGGCGGCCCAAGCGGCTACGTAGGCCCGAGGGCTTTTCGCCTGATTGAGTAATTGCAGTCAGCAATGGTATTGCAAAAAGGCTCGAACCGAGAGGTTCGGGCTTTTTTATTAATCTCTCCTCAGCCTTGACACCGATGCCGTCGTTCGGTAATTCTTAACGTGAAAAGGAGATTCTTTTTAAGAAACACACGAAAGAATGGCATTTATACCTTCCAGTCCCTCGAGTCCATCCGGTCCATCAGGTCCATCAGGCCCCTCATTTCCTCCTCGTCCGAGATTTTCGCGCGGCCCGATTCCAAACCAAAACAAAGACGAGCATCGTATCAACGAGCGAATTCGTGTTCCCGAAGTTCGTCTGATTGACGAGAACGGCGGACAGGTCGGCGTTGTTTCCACCCGTGAAGCGCTCCAAATGGCGCGAGACCGTGGGTTGGACCTCATGGAGGTTTCACCCAATGCGCAGCCACCTGTTTGTAAAATTTGTGATTACGGCAAGTTCAAATACGAGAAAAAGAAAAAAGAACATATTGCCAAAAAGAAGCAGACCGTAATTAAAGTGAAAGAAATCCAACTCCGTCCACAGACGGAAGAACATGATCTGGATTACAAATTCAAAAACGTGCGTACCTTCCTGGAAGACGGGGATAAGGCGAAAATTTCTATCATGTTCCGCGGTCGTGAGATCACCTACGTGGAACAGGGTTTCAAGATGATGAGACAGCTCGAAGAGCAGGTGAAGGACATCGCCATTGTCGAGGCGCCCCCTAAGCTTGAAGGCAAGAAGCTGATCATGGTCCTGGCGCCTGCTTCATCAGGCAAAAAGCCGGCTCCCAAGGCAGCAATCATTATCAACGAAAAGAAATAACCTATCCCCTTGACGGGTCTGGGCTTTTTGAAGTAGGTTGCTCCCTTACGTAATATTCGGTTTTGATGGATTGCCAAGGATAACAAGATGAAGATTAAGACTAAAAAAGCAGCAGCGAAACGTTTTAGCTTTACAGCCACTGGCAAAATAAAGTTCAAACGTGCCGGTAAGCGCCACAACATGGGTAATAAATCCTCCAAACGCAAGCTTGCGCTTCGCTCCGGTGGATACCTTTTCGATGGTGATATAAAGCACATCGAAAAATGTTTACCAAACGGATCTACGCGCTAACAATTTCAAAGGATTAGAATCACAGCGAGGGCCAACTGGCCGAGCGTTGTGATGATAAATAAAAAGGAGTCCCCATGCCTCGCGCAAAACGTGGTTTTAAACGCCGCCGCCGTCATAATAAAGTTCTGGACAGAGCCTCAGGCTTTGTACTTGGTCGCAAAAATAAATATAAACGCACTGCTGAAGCAGTGGACCGTGCGTTCATTTACGCCTTCCGTGATCGTCGAGCGAAGAAGCGGGATTTCCGCCAGCTCTGGATTGCGCGCCTTTCGGCCGCTGCCAATAATAACGAGCTGAGCTACAGCAAACTGATCGCAAATTTGAAAAAAGCGATGGTGAACCTGGATCGCAAAATCCTGGCGGATATCGCCATTGCGGATCCGGCAACATTCTCAGCTATCGTCAATCAGGTCAAAGCGTAGTACGCTCTAGGCCATGATAGAAAAATTAGATGCGATTGGTTCTCAGGCTTTAAAAGACCTGGAGACGGCAGCTTCGCTCGACCGCTTGGAGCAGGTTCGTATCTCTGTTCTCGGCAAAAAAGGCGCACTTAGCGAAGTTCTGAAAAGTCTGGGCGCAGTTTCCGCCGAAGAGCGCCCGAAAATCGGTGCGGTTGCCAATGAATGGAAACGCAAGATTGATGCAGCCCTCGAGCTGAGAAAGGCGCAGCTCGACAAGGCTGCCTTGGATGTTCAACTCGCGCAGGAGCGGGTCGATATTTCCCTGCCTGCACGCACTCCCCATCGCGGAGCCCTTCATCCGATCACGCAGACCACCCAGCGGATCATTCAGGTCTTCTCGCGAATCGGCTTTGACGTGGTCACCGGACCAGAAGTCGAGACCGACTATCTCAATTTCGAAGCGGCCAATATTCCTGCTGATCATCCTGCGCGCGACATGCAGGACACGTTCTTTATGGGACCGGGAGTGGTTCTGCGGACGCATACGACCTCCGTTCAGATGCGGATGATGCGGGCGCAGAGCTGGCCTGTTCGGATCCTCTGTCCGGGAGCGGTTTATCGCAGCGACAGCGACGCCACTCATTCACCGATGTTTCACCAGATTGAGGGCCTATGGGTCGATCAAAACGTGAAAATGAGTGATCTGAAAGGCACGCTGCTTTTCTTTGCCCAGGAACTCTTTGGTGCAGATGCCAAGATCCGGCTTCGTCCGAGTTATTTCCCGTTCGTGGAACCCGGAGCGGAAGTGGATGTGAGCTGCTTTCAGTGCCGAACCAAGATTTCGCCCACTTGCCGTGTCTGCAAAGGCTCCGGCTGGCTGGAGATCCTGGGTGCCGGAATGGTGCATCCGCGGCTTTTTGATGTGGCCGGTTATGGTGAAGATTATCGGTCAAAAAATCTGACTGGTTTCGCCTTCGGTCTGGGAATCGAGCGGATCGCGATGCTTCTTTATGGCATTCCGGATTTGCGTCTGATGTTCCAGGGCGACGTTCGCTTTTTGAATCAATTTTAATTCAGCAAAGGACTCCCATGCGCATTTCGTGGAATTGGCTATCAGAAATGGTGGATTTGAAGGGCGTGGTAACGCCCGAGAAACTCGCTGAGATACTGACTTCGCGTGGCCTGGAAGTGGAAGGGATCGAGCGGCAAGACCAGGGTTTTGGAAAAGTGATCACCGCGCAGATCCTTGAGCGGCTGCCGCATCCTCAGGCCGATCGTCTGAGCATCTGCAATGTCACACTCGGCACGGGTGAGCCGCTGCAGATCGTCTGTGGCGCGCAGAATATGAAAGTCGGCGACAAAGTGGCGTTGGCGCAAGTCGGGGCTGCGCTTCCCAACGGGATGAAGATCGATACGGGCAAGATTCGCGGAGTGATTTCGAACGGAATGCTTTGTTCGGAAGAGGAACTCTGTCTGAAAGACTCTGCCGAGGGCATTCTTATTCTGCCGGAGAGCACGCCAGTGGGACGTCCCCTGGCTGAAGTGCTGGGGCGGAACGACGCGATCCTTGTTTTCAAACTCACGGCAAATCGCGGGGATTGCATGAGCCATTGGGGAATGGCGCGTGAAATAGGCGCTGCTCTGGGACTGAAGCCCAAACGCGCGGCCATACCGCTTCTGGATTTCAAGGGCAAGACTCCCGTGACGATTCAGCTGGAAGCGGGTGATCTGGCTCCACAGTTCTACGGCTGTTATATCGAAGGAGTGAAGATCGGTCCTTCTCCGGCTTGGCTGGTAAAGCGTCTGGAAGCACTCGGAAGCCGCTCGATCAATAATGTGGTCGACGCGAGTAATCTTCTCATGCTCGAACTCGGGCACCCCACCCATGCCTATGATGCCGACCAGATCAAAGGCGGCAGAATCAGAGTCCGACTCGCAAAACCCGGCGAAAGGCTTAAATTGCTGGACGCGCAGACGATCACGCTTGCCGGTACTGAACTGGTCATCAGTGATGGCGAGCGCGCAGTCGGTCTTGCAGGAGTGATGGGCGGCGAGGATTCGGAAGTTCGTCCGCAGACGACCCGTTTATTTCTCGAATGTGCGGAGTTCAATCCGGTGCAAGTCAGGCGTGCGGCATTCAAGCATCAGCGACGGACAGACGCCGCTCAGCGTTTTGAAAAGGGGCTGGATCCTTCTGCTTTGGGACTGGTGACCTCCCGCCTGGCTCAGTTGATTGTGGAACTTGCCGGAGGAAAAGTTATTTCGGCTTCAGCGGTTCAGCTGGGCGGACAAACGCGCAAGAATATAACCGTGCAGCCGCAGTATTTTCAGGACTTCCTGGGCATGCAGGTTTCGCCTGAAAAAGCCGAGCAGATTTTGCTGGATCTGGATTGCGACGTTTTCAAAGCCGAAGCCCAACAAGGGAGCGCCTGGACAGTGACGGCTCCGACTTACCGTCTTGATCTTTCTATTAAGGAAGATCTTGCTGAAGAAATTGCCCGCACCCTGGGCTATGACAAGATTTCTGCCACGATTCCGAAACTCACTTCTGCCCCGCAATCCATTTACACGGCTGCTTCCGCGTCGCGCATGGCTCTTTTGAATCTGACGAAAGAGACCCTCAAAGCACTCGGTCTTGCCGAAACAATCGGGTTTGCTTTCACGAGCAAGGCCTGGCTTGCTAAATTTGGAATGGCATCCACAGCCACCGTGATCAATCCGCTCAGTGAGGAGCACGAGGCGCTCGTGCCGTCGCTCATTCCGACTCTGGTGAAGAACGCACTGGATTGCTGGCGTCATCACTTCGGGTCCGAGGCGCTGCCGATCCGGCTTTTTGAGTTGAGACCGACTTTCCATAGTGCCAAACCCGAGATTTGCGCCACAGGCGAAATGGAAACGGGAGTGGAAGAGCGTTGGAAGCTTTCGTTCGCGATCTCCGGTCCCCGATGGGCGGGGGGGCTGCAAAACGAGCAGGGCGAGTTGGATTTCTTTGATGCCAAAGCGATTTTGGAGAAGCTTTTGGAGAGTTTGGGAGCAAGGGGCGTTCGGTTTCAGCCGCAGTCAGCTTCGAGAGTGGCTGCCGGTCATCCTCTTTTTGCGCTGAAGGAACTCCTGCACCCCGGAAAGAGCATTGAGATTTTGGCTGGTAAGGATGTCGCGGGTTATTTGGGGCTGCTCCACCCTGGTAAATCGCGTGAGCTGAAGGCCCAAGCTGCCTTGTGGATCGGTGAAATAGACTGGGACATGCTCAGCAAGCTTTCGCGTCCTGTTTACGAATCCAAGCCATTCAAGTCATGGTCGGAGTTCCCTCCGATTGGACGGGACTTTGCGCTACTCGTCAAAGACGATGTTACGGCCGACAAAATTACTCAGGTAGCCTTGAAGGCAGGTAAGCCATTGGCAAAGGTTGCAAAGATTTTCGATGTTTATCGTGGTTCCCAAGTATCAGAAGGGATGACAAGCGTCGCAGTCCGGGTTATCTTTTATGAAGAAACCCGAAGTTTACAGGAAGCCGAGGCAGAGGCTGCGTCAACGCAGATTCTTGAAGCCTGGAAGAAGGAACTCGGAGTCGTATTAAGAAGTTAGGTGATTTGCAGTTAAACGTTGAACAATTCTGGGACATTTCAAGAGGAAATGCCCCTTACGCGATCGGCCAAAAGCAACCGGCTGGCGCAAAGGAGAAGCGATCGTGGCGATGACCAAAGCGGATATCGTGGAAGCGCTTTATGAGAAAATTGGATTCTCAAAAAAGGAAGCGGCGGACCTTGTTGAACTCGTTTTTGATACGATCAAAGGCACGCTCTCTCAGGGACAGAAAATAAAAATTTCAGGTTTCGGAAATTTCGTCGTACGTGAAAAGCGTTCACGCATCGGCCGCAATCCGCAAACTGGCGAAAGCATTGAAATCAGCGCGCGCCGCGTGCTGACTTTCCGTCCTTCGCAGGTTCTGCGTGCGGAAGTCAATGCAGCGCTTGAGGGCACTCCTGTCGATCTGAGCAAGATCGTGGAAGATGACGATGATGATGACGATAATGAATAAGGTCGCCAAGGGCGTTATTCCTGATCGGCTGTATTTCAAAATTGGTGATGTCGCGGAGATCGCGGACCTCAAGCCTTATGTCCTGCGCTATTGGGAAACCGAGTTTCCGATCATCGCGCCTCAAAAGGGCGAAAACGGTCAACGCGTTTACCGACGGAGTGATGTGGAAACTGTTCTGATGATCAAGCACCTGCTTTATCAGGAACGCTATTCCATCGAAGGTGCGCGCAAGCGGATCAACGAACTCAGGGCGGAGGGGGCGTTGAAGAGTTTCAAAAAAGAAACCGTGGCTCCTACTGAAGACGAAAAGCACAGGGAGCAGCTCAAGCTGCTTGTCGGTCTGACGCGGGAATTTGAAAACGTCGCGAAGACTCCGATCCGTAATCTGTTCTCGTATTGAATTCAGCTTACGGTTTTTTACGAGCGCTTGCGAGCGCTTCAATAATCGGACGGGCGAGATTTTTTCCGTTCAGCCGTTCAAGATCTCGTAGCAACCCGGGGCTGGTGAAGTTGAAATCAGTCACATAGCTGCCGATCAGATCGACGGCGGCAAGACGGATATTGAGTTTCTTCAGATGAAGTGAAATGGAGCGCAGCGAAGATCGTTCGGAGGCGCTGAGTGTGGCTTTCTCAATCCGGCTGCCTCGGTCAATGTTCACGCGGAAGTCACCCTTCACCGGGAATTTCCGGGCAGTGGCCAGCACCTTTCCATCGAGGAACCAGACCCGCAGTTCCCCGTTTTTAATTTCGGGAAGATAGCGTTGCAAAAGAACCGGACGGCGGAAGTTCTCAGTGATTTGTTCAATGTACTGGTGGGCCTCTTCTACATCTTCCGGCGATTTCCAGGACAAAAGCGCGATGCCCTTGCTCTGGCAGAGGTCAAGCGGCTTGATTACGGCTTGGCCTTCCTTTTGTCCAAAACGGCTGAGGACTTCCCATTGGCTCGATACGATTGAGGGAGGTGCTGCGCTGAAGCCAAAAGGCTCAAGCTTTTCGTTCATTCCGTGCAGGAGCTCCGGAGGATTGACGATTTCCGTCTTGCGCTTGTTTTTGCCCGGCTCTCTCAAACCGAGGGTGAGCAGCATCAGGGGATGCAGATAAGTGGCATCAACCACCGGGTCCATCCGCCAGTGAATGCTGTTGAAATCGCGGGGCACATAAGTATTTTCGGCGAGTCGTTCAGGAACGCCGCCTTTGACCGGATAGCGGAGGCGTTGAGCCTGAATCGTGACTTTCCCGTCAAAGCGTAAGGACCGGACATCGGCCCAATAACTTTCATGGCCGAGGAGTTCGGCTTCTTCGGCCAGCCTGAGGGTGGTATCCCCTGCATGAGCGAGAAAATGCCAGGGATCGGTGATCCAGAGGAAGCGGAAGGTTTTTCTTGCACCTTTTGCAGGCTTCTTTTGGAATTTTTTCATAATTTCAAAGAAGCCAAAACCTGATCGGAAATTTCCAGCAAGCCTGAGGCTTGCTTCCCCCAAGTTGCTTGGAGACCGCTGGCCGCGCGTTGCAGGCGGGTTGCCGTCTTCTCTCGCGCCTGCTCAGGGGGCATGAAGTAGAGAATGCTCAATGGTTTACCCGCATCCTGAACTGCATCCACCAGATCATCGGCGATTTGGAAAGCCTGTCCGAGTTCCGCGGCGAAGTTCTCAATCGAGACGAAGCGTTCGTCGGTTCTGAGCAGGCCTGCGAAATCAGCTGGAATGAGAATCGGGGCCATGAACAATGCTCCCGTTTTGCCGGCATGCATCTTCCGAAGGTCATTCAAAGTAGATGAGGAATGAAGAAGCAACTCCGCCGCTTGCCCGCCAATCACGCCTCTGGGGCCTGCAGCCCAGCAGAATCTTTTCAGGCCGGCCGAGAAAAACTCGGGCTGTAGCAGACTTAAAGCTTCTGAAAACACTTCGAATGCAACCACCAGAAGGGCGTCTCCCGCGAGAAGGGCCACGGCTTCCCCGAACTTTTTATGGTTCGAGGGCAGGCCTCTGCGGAAATCATCATTATCCATCGAGGGCAGGTCGTCGTGAATGAGAGTAAAGCAGTGGACCATCTCGAGTGCGATCGCGATTGTGCGGGCGGCCCGAGGGTCCAGCCCGAGCATTGAAGAGCAAGCCAAAGCCAGGCGAGGGCGGATTCGTTTGCCCGGGGCGAGCAGGGAATATCTGATCGCTTCAACGAGGTTGGCAGGTACATCGGCGAGAAAGCGTTCGAGCGTACTGGCCAGTAATGCTTCGAATTCATCGAGTGGAGTCATATGCCGTGCTCAGGGTTTCGTATCTGGTTGAAGAGGTTCGCTGCTGGGCGCCCCGAGAACTCCGGTGATCCGGAAGCCATAACTTCCATCCGCCTGCTTGCCGGAACTCAAAAGCGTGTCCAGAAGAACAAAGGATTTTAAAACGTTTTCAGATAATTTAAAAAGGGCTTGCAAGTTCAGGGCGCTCGCTTCCAGTTGTCTCGCGAGGGTCATGTCGCCGCTCAACGTGGCTTGCACATCATCGGCGGCATTGCCGGGTTTCCCCAGCGTGAAGGTACGTATCTGGGCTTTGCCCTGGGTGATCACTACGTCTGCCTTGCCTTCGGATATGGACAGTTTTGGAATGTTAAAACCCATGATCTGCTGCTGTTCGATGATCAACTTGGTGAGGTCCAGCTTGAGGTCGCCTTGGGTAGTTGCAGGATTCGTGAAATCACCCTTGAGATCGCCACTGCCGTTGACCAGACCTGCCGCAGAAAGGTGCGCAAGACCCTCAAGCAGGCCGGAGGTCTTCAAGTCGACTGAATTCACTTTGAAGGAAGTGGCATAAGCTTTCTTATTGGCTGCAAGCTTGCCGCTGACTTTTCCGTTACCGGGAGTTTGGATCGAGTAGCTCGCGCCTACTTTTCCAACAAACAAGGGAAACAGGGAAGGCGAGACTTCAATTTGATCAAGCCGGATCACATTGCCAGTCGGCGTTGCGAGTTTCACTTCTTTCATGGAATACGTAATCCCGAGGAAATACGAGAGCTGGGTCTGCCCGGCGGTCAAGGAGTAGCCCTGTTCCGCGAGAGCGGAGGTGATGCTCCCGTGGATGTAAGCCTGGATCTGTTCCCGGGGCAGCTTGATCAGCGTAAAAGCAAGAAGACAGAAGAAGCCGAGCGCAATCCAGCCGAGGCGTTTGATGAGCTTTTTGGATCGACTTGCCGGCAAAGCGACGCCAGACGCCTCCGCACCCGGAAGGGTCGCCTCTGTTACTATCTCCTCATTTTCCGTCATGTCTTTGCCCCTGTACTTTGCTCTGCGATCATTTTGTCAAAAGCGAAAAGCCCGACACTGCCAGCGTTGCATCCATATATCCAGCCGGATCACTCTTGGTGTCAATCGTGAGATTCCTCAGTTTGATCGGGCGCGCTCCCGTTTCAAGATTGAAGGCATAGCGGGCGATCTGGCGGATATTCACGTGTTTCAGCGAGATGTCAATCAGCACCTCTTTAATCGTGTCGGTCGACGCGCCGGGCTTTTCGGGAGAAATTGTGAGGGCGCCCTTGTCCAGACCCATGCTTTGGGCAGTGGTTTCAAAATAAGGCTGCCAGGGACCGGCGCTGGCGGAGGGGGTGCCTGCGCTTGCCGTGGACTCCCGCAGCAGGCGCAATTCGTCGTTGGCGGCCTGAAGACTCAAGAGCAGATCGGACTTGACCTTGTACTCGGATTTTATGGCGTACACGCCATAAACGGCCGTGAATATGAAGATCAGAAGAATCAGAACGGAGGATCCGCCGCCTAGAATTTTAAGATAAAAGCGGCTCTGGCCGTCGAGCTCATCCCATTTGCCTTTGAGCTGCTGAAACCAGAGTTGCTCGGACAGTTTGTCACCAATGGTCGCCAGGAGTTGCGTCAGCCTTGAACTATTTTCCATAAGCATCCTCCTGAAGCTTCCCGCTGAAGGTGATCTTCCATTTTTTTCCACCTGGTTCAGGGCTGCTGACTTCTTCGGTTTTGCCAGGCTGAAGACCGGGCTGTTTGGACAAGAAAAGAGTACTGAGCCTTTCCGCGGTTTGAGGATTATTCACGAGAAAAGAGAGCGAGGCAGAGGTATCACTGGTCCCGGAAAAAGGCGCGGCCGGAGCGGCGCCCGCGCGAAATTCCAGCAGATCAACGACGATATCGCGGGGGACTGTCATTGAAAGCTCCTTGAGAAAATCGAGCGGCGAGTGAGGATTGGGCCCGAGAAGTTTGTAAAGATCCCGCTGTTTTTCAAGTTCTTTGTTCAGATCTTTTCTCAAGGTCGTCGTGCTTCCCATGTAGGTCTTCAGACCGCTCGCCGAAACGCTGCCGAAGAAAGTCCGGATATTTTTTTCAAGCTGGGAATTCACATCGGTCAGTTTGTCTTTGTAATAGTACGACTGCACGAAAAGGCTCAGGAAGAAGGAGGCAAGGATGGCGCCGGTTCCGAGGAAGACTCGTCGTAGCGCCTGGGTATCGAACTCCCGTGAACGGGCATGCTTGACGAATGGCCCCCTTCTGAAATTGATACTGCTGGAACGCTCAGGGCCAACCATGCACATCGCAAGCGAGGTGGCCAATGCAAATATGGCATCGCTCTGTTCAGAATAGGTGACACCCGAAGAGGATAGGGCGCTCAGGGCCTGAAAAGGGCGGACTTCTGTTCCGAGGTGTTCCTCCAGGAACGGGAGCAGTCCTGGAAGCAGGGAAGTCCCGCCAGCAAGATAGATTGTTGAGATTTGCTGCTTTGTTTCCGTTTTGGCCGTGAGCAATGCCTGGCGGAGTTCCCGGAGCAAACCCTGGGTCGGCTCCAGCAGGCTGTCAGAAAACGAGATCTGTTCGCGAGTGGCCTCCTCTCGTTGCATTTCAGGAAGAATGAAGCCATTGTCCAGCTTGGTCTGTTCAGCTTGCCCCAGAGTAATCGCGTAAGTTCGGCAGATGGCCGAGGTCAGGTCTCGCCCGCCCCAGAGGACCTCGCGTGATATCATCGGCTGGCCATTGTGATGGCAGTAAATTGTTGTTCTTTCGTGTCCGATTTGAACCAGAAGTAGTGGGCCAGTATCGGGGTGGGCCGTTGTCATCCGGTTAAAGGCTGTCCGGTAGGCCCAGGCCTCAGTAGTGACCAGATCCGGGTCAAGATCCGCTTCATGGCAGGCATGCAGATGAGTGGCGACGTTTTTTTGCAAGGTCGTGGCCACATGGACCCGGCTCATCTGTTTGCTCTGGCCGATCAGGGAATAATCGTAGACAGACTGATCGAGGGGAAAAGGCAGGTCATCTTCCAGTTCGAAACCGATTGCGGCCATGAGCACTTTTTTGTTCTTGGCGGGAAGATCCAGGTTCCGGAAGGTCACCACCCCGGTTCGGAGCGCCGTCACAACGCGATCGGGGCGGCGAGGGAGCGCGTGCACGAGCCGTGAAAGGGCACTCGACGTCTGTTCGCCGGGTTCCAGCGGAATTTCGTGATAGTCGCGGATTTCGTAGCGGCCGAAGGAACTGTCGAGCTCGACTGCCTTGATGCTCTTGGATCCGATGTCAACGCCGAGAATTTTCATTTAGTTCCCCCTCATAAAATTCTCATGAAAGTGATGTTGAGGCCAGTGTTTGCATTGCTTTTCTTGTTCGAAACTTCACCTTCCGGATCATCCGTGCGGGAGCCATAGGCACCGCTGGGAGCGAGCGGTTTGGAGGTGTCCTTGGATTTGCTCTGCTCCTCGGAAACCAGGGTCACCCAGACCTCAATCAGGCGTACGGACTGGTTGAGTCTGGCCTGAACCGTAATTTTGAAATTGGTTTCGTCCACCACCAGGCGAATATTGCGCTTGAGCAGGCCTGCCTTCAACTGGTCGAACGCCACGCTGCGAAAGGCGGCGAAGTGTTCGACGACGTATTTGAGAAAATCTTCATCTTTTTTGAAAGAATGGTCTTCTTCCTCGGAATCCCGGAATTCCAGGAATTCCTTGGTTTCGTCCGGCGTCACCCCGGGGAAGAGTGCCCGGAGCGTGTACTCATTCATTGTATTGACGTTGATGCCGGGCGTTGTACTGACCGTCAAGGCAGGGGCGAAGACTGAATACAGGTCGTCGGTCATACCCGTAATCATATGAAGCTCCGAAAGAGTCGAGAAGGGGCTGCGCTTGAAAGCGACGGTCTCACCGCCGGGCACGTAAGGACGCTCAAAGGTCGGGTCGACCCAGGCGCGGATATTGTTGCTCAAGTCGATCATTTTCAAATCACGATATTCTTCCGCGAAATCAGGATCAGCTTCGAACTTGTTGTTCACCAGCTGTTCCAGGTAATCCGTAAGACTGTTTTGTGCTTCGTTTGGATCAAAGGTCGGAGCGGCACTGGGCGTGGGATTCGGGGAGGGACCCGTCGAGGGCACAGGCTTTGGAACGAAGGGAGCGAGTAGCATGTTGAGATTGTATTTGCCCGATTCAGATTCAATCGCCGCAGTGAAGCTCCCTTCCAGCATGGATTCCTTCTGGAAAGTGTCAATTTTATCTTTCTCGGTCAAGGTCATGCCCGGGATATTCGAGGGGAGCGGGTAAATGAACGGGAAATTCCAGATTTTCTCGATCACCGCGCGGGGAATGACTGCTCCGATAGCACCGCCCTGTTTCCCAATCAGGGACTTAACCTGCTGATAGGCTTTCAGTCGCAGGAGTGAAAGTTTCAGGGCGCTTTTGGCGAGATAATGCACTTTGACCTGGTCCAGTGAATCGAAAGCGATCTTCTGGTTCAATTGGGCGATGTACGCGAATTCGGTCACGAGCAGGGAAAGGGCTGCCACAGCCGCCAGAACCATGAAAAGTGCGACACCGCCTTGGGACCTTTCTTTTTCACGTACTCGGATCGAGCCCATTGAGGGGAACCTCCGGTCGGAATTGGAAAAGACCTTCAAAGCTCAAACGCGTGGGTCCGAGCACCTCGAGTTTCACTTCGATGATGTCAGGGTAGATATTTTTGAAATCCTCTTTATCGCTGTCCCAGCTGGTGGACCAGCTGTCCTTGTCCTTGCGATAGTACCGATAGCCGAGCTTTTTGATCCCGTGCAGGATCGGGTGATGCACGAACTGCTTGTCCTTGTGCTCTTCGGTTTCAAACGCGTTGGGACTCGAGGATTTCACCAGGATATTTGTATTCGGCACGACAGCCTGCGGATCGGGTTTCAGTTCATAAATGATTTTGGCGAATTCCGATTCCGGCGAGTCTTTGTAAACCCGTCTGTTGGAAAGCGAAATGAAGCTGAGCTTGCTGTCCGTGCCGATGAAATGAGCGGGCCGGATCCCGGTGCGATCGGTTGCGGCGCCCCAGAACGTGGTGCTCTGTCCCAAATCGGAGTCCATGATAGTTTGCATTTCCCGTGAATCCCGCGATTCGGCGACAGGCTGAGGTGAGGGCTTTGCGGAGCCGGTCATCAGGGGCGAATAAATGAGAGCGATATCCCGCTGCAGGATATTCATGGAGAGGCGGATCTCGTTGTGAAAATCCCCATCTGCTGAAAGTACGTCACGTAAATGATAGGTTTCAGTGGTTGCCTGGTAAATGGCAAAACTCAGCACGACGAGAATCGCCATGGCGATGAGAACTTCGAGCAGGCTGAAGCCGCTTTGGCTTTTTCTTTTATTCGGAAATCGCAAATTCATGATTCAAGTTCACCCAATAGGTTGAGACCGAAAAATTCTGCTCCCCGGAGCCGCGGGTCCAGGTAATCGTCACCGTGACTTCCCGTATTGCTTTGGAAAGAAAGTTGGTCACGAGCTTCACGAGATAGGAGGTCATATCCGTATTTTCGCCTTCGCCTCCGCCGCTTCCGGCATCACTTCCCTCAGTTTTGCCCCTTCCTCCCGAAACATCAAAAGTGGGGAACTTGATCTCCTTGACACTGCTCTTCCAGCGATAAGCCTGGAAGGGCTCCTCGAAGGTGCCTGCGTCCTCTTTTTTGAATTCATCAAAAGTTTTTCCTTCGAATTCGTATTCCAGGGTGACCATCCGGTTTTTTGCGAGCATCGCGACCACATTCATCTGTTTGGCCCGGTCGGTGGCGGTGATACTGGCGGATTCCACCGATAAAATTGCAGTAAAGGCCACCAGCATGATCGCCAGCGCAATCAGTGTCTCAAGGAGGGTAAACCCAGCCTGCGGATTATCGGAGGTTTTCAATTTTAGCCAGCTCATCACTGCTCAAATACCTTTCATAAACATCGGTTTTTCCCACCAGGGGGGAGATGACCAAGGATGCGTGGTGATCGGAGTTGTCCTTCAGGTGAACGATGGTTTTTTCAGCCAGACCGTGGGGAAAGAGGTGGGTATAGGCGGCTCCCTCAACCAGAGGCTCGGGACTTTGCTGAGTGACGATATCTTCAAAGATCACCCCCCGGGGGAGGGGTTTCTTTTTACGGGTGACCAGCGTCTGCAGCATGAATTCGGAAGGAGGCTTTTCGGGTTCAGAGCTTTTGCGGAAGCGCTTGCGACGTTCTTCTTTCTCCCGAGATTCCTGGGTGTCCAGCAGGACCGAAGTTGGCCCTGCCTCCACCCAGTAGGAATTCTCTTTCAAGTCGTACACGATCCGGTGAACCCGGCCCGTCATGATAGTCGAGTTATAGGCGTCTTTGATCACGGACGCCATTTCCCGGGCCGCTGTATGCAGGGAAATCTGCAGGTAGCTTGTGATGCTTGGAAGCGTCAGAAAGGTCACCATCGATATGATGGCGACGACGATCAGAACCTCAATCAGCGAGAAGCCGCCTGCCGGCTCTTTCTGACGCCTCATTCGTCTCATTCGGAAGTCTACTCGAGCTCTTCGGAGTTGATGTCGGCATCGAACCCCGTTCCGCCTTCAGCGTTGTCACTCCCGAGGGACTTGATCACGAATTTGTTCCCGTCGGACGAATAAAGGAAATCATGGGTCCAGGCATCTTTGGGGAGTCGTTTGATAAAGCCATCCGGATCGGCGTTCTTGCATTCCGCCGGTGGTTTTACAAGGGCTTCGAGGCCCTGATCCGTTTTGGGGTAAAGTCCGCAGACGCGCCGATAATCCTGCAGCATGACCGCAAGGTTGCGAATCTGGATCTTGGTGGAGTTGACCTTGGATTCATCAAATCTCTTGATGACGTTGGTTCCGACGATTCCCATCACGAGGCCCATGATCGCAATGGCAATCAGCATTTCCATGAGAGAGAAGCCGGCTTGAGCGCCAGCTTGCGCCGATTTCAAAATTTTATTCAGGTTCTTCATTTGTTTCTCCTTTTGTAGCTTTTTTATTCTATCGCTGGTTGATATTGGTCATTTGCAAGAGGGGCATGATAACAGAAATCACGATGAAGCCGACCACTCCACCCATCGCAATAATCATGATGGGTTCGAGCAGTGAAGTGAGCGACTCGATTTTGGAATTGATCTGGTCTTCATAAGTGCTTGAAACGTTCTTGAGCATGTCGGGAAGCTCGCCTGTTTTTTCACCAATGGCGATCATGTGAATGACCATCGGAGGAAACTCCCCTGAACGGCGGAGGGGTTCTGCAATCGACTGTCCTTCGGTGATATTCTCGCGTGCTTCAGCAACCGCCTTGGCAATCGGGGCACAGTCAATGAGATTGCGGGCGATATTCATCGCGGGCAGGATGGGAACTCCGCTTCCCAGCAATGTCGCCATCGTGCTCGAAAACCGGGTCACGGCGATCATCCGGACGAGGGACCCGAAGACAGGCATTCTCAGTTTGAAGGCGTCCCATTTGGGGCGGCCGACAGCTGAATTGATGTAGCGGCGGAAGCTCCACACACCGAAAGCCACGGCCATGATGATCAGAGGCCACCAGTTGACGACTATATCACTGATGAAGATCAGTCCTTTGGTTACGGGAGGCAGAGGGCGATTCATTGATTCAAAAACCTGGGTCAACTTGGGAATCACGAAAGTGAAAATGACAATCATCAGGATCATCGCGACCGACATCATCAGGATCGGGTAGGTCATGCCGCTGACGACTTTGCTTCGCAGCCGCATCTGGGCTTCTTTCAATTCTGCAAGCCGCATCAGCACCAGCCCAAGGGTGCCGGAGCTTTCACCGGCTTCAATCATGTTGATGAAGATATTGTCGAAAACTTTGGGATGTGCGCCGGTCGCACGCGCCAGACTCGAACCCTCATTCACGTCCTGACGGACCTGGGCCAGAACAACCTTGAGGCGCTCATTCTCTGTCTGTTCGACCAGCGCGTTCAAGGCTTCGACCAGCGGGATATTGGCTTTCACCAGACTCGCCAGCTGGCGGGTCATCAAGGAAACCTCTTGAACGGAAACGCGATTGCCGAAGAAGGGAACACCTTGTGAGCTGGAGGGCTTGGCGGCATTCTTCTCGACGATCTCAGTCACCATGAGGCCGCGCTTTTTTAACTTCTGGCGCGCGGATTTCTGGTTTTCAGCCTCGATGATCCCTTTCTGGGGTTTTCCTTCGGCGGAGTAGGCTCTGAAGTCGAAAATCGGCGCCATTCCCTTAAACCTCCGAATGCGTTGCGCGCATGAGTTCGTCGACCGTGGTGATGCCGCTGAGGACTTTCGTGACGCCATCTTCACGTAGCGTGATCATGCCGTGTTCAACTGCCGCTTTCCGGATCGTGCCGGCGTCCGCATTTTTCACAATCAAGGAGCGGACTTCATCATCGATGATCAGAAGTTCGTGAATGACGGTTCGGCCGGAGTAGCCGCTATTGGAGCAGGTGGGACAGCCCACCGCTTTGTAAATGACGGCCCCGGGAGGCAGACGGACAATGCCGAGCTCTTGCATTTCAAAATCTGAAAGCGTATGCGGTTCCCGGCATTTGGTGCAGATCTTGCGGATCAGGCGTTGTGCGATGATGCCCAGCAGCGAGCTTGCAACAAGAAAAGGTTCAACCCCCATATCAATCAAACGGGTAGCGGCACCGGATGCGTCATTCGTGTGTAATGTTGAAAGCACCAGGTGACCGGTCAAGGAGGCATTGATGGCGATTTCTGCCGTTTCCTTGTCGCGAATTTCACCGACCATGATGATGTCGGGATTTTGCCGAAGGAAGGCGCGCAAAGCGCGGGCGAAAGTCAGCTCAATTTTGGTATTGACCTGAACCTGGTTGATCCCGGGAATCTGGTATTCGATCGGATCTTCCACCGTGAGGATATTTCGTTCAGGACTGTTCAGCTTTACCAGACAGGCCGATAGAGTGGTGGATTTACCACTGCCGGTGGGGCCGGTCACAAGAATGATTCCGTATTTCTTGAAAATCAGTTTTTCGACGATCCGGGCGCTTTTTTCTGAAAAGCCCAGTTGCTCGAGCTGCAGAATGGTACCGGTCTGCTCGAGAATACGCATGACCAGTCGCTCACCGTAAATCGTGGGTACTGTCGACAGACGGATATCGATATCTTTGCCGGCAATTTTAATCTTGATCCGTCCGTCCTGAGGCAGGCGCTTTTCAGCGATATCGAGCGTCCCCATGACTTTAATACGGGAAGAAATGGCGGCATGAGCACGTTTGGGTTGCCGGATGATGTCATACAGGACGCCATCGATGCGGAAGCGGACTACAAATTCTTTTTCGAAGGGCTCGATGTGAATATCAGAAGCTTTTTCCTTCACGGATCGGAAAATGAGGGAGTTGACGAACTTGATGACGGGCGCGTCGTCTTCTGTTGCCTCAAGAATATCGATCGGCCCTTCCAAATCGTAAGCTTCTTCGGAAAAGTCACCCTGGATGTCACCGACCAGATTTGCGGTATTGCGTTCATAGACCCGATTGATCGCTTCCTGCACGCGCATGCTGCTGCTTGCGACCAGTTGAATGGGACTCCCGGTGAGAGCGGTCAGATCACTCGCGATGCTGCTGTTGAAAGGATCCACGACGGCTACGACCAAAATTTCGCCGTTCGGAGTCTGTTCTTTGCGGATCGGCAGAACTTCCTTGGTCTTGGCATAATTGATCGGAATATCCGTCACGAGCTTGGGATCGATTTCATTCGATTTCAGGTCGTCCTGGTAGGGGATTCCCAGCTGGATGCAAACAGCGCGCATGATCTCGTGAGCCGGGATCATGTTCTTGCGAAGAAGGATCTCTCCAATGAGACCGCCTTCACGTTCCTGCGTTTTAAGCGCCTCCTCCAACTGCGCCTCGGTCATCGAGGTATGCTGAAGAAGAATTTCCCCGATGCGCGGACCAGAATGAGGATCGTGTGACTGACTGCTCAAGAACTACCTCCTGCAGGGGGTGCCGGCGCATCAGGAGCCGGAACAGTGGGTGGAGCCGCGTTCGGCTCGGTGTTGGTGGACTTTGAACTATTGGACCGACTGGCTGGCGGTGGGTCAACCGGGACGGCAGCGGGACCATTCTCGTCCTCAAGAGTGAAAGCGCTGATGTTCTTCTTCGCACTCAGCTCTTTGATGTCCGGCAATGAACGGATCATCTCGTCGCGGCGATGACGAAGCGGGTCGTCGCCACCCGCATTTCTTTCGATGAAGTCATCACGTTCTTTCAATTTCTTGTCAAGAATCGCGCGAACCTTCTCATACTGACGAACCACGTGTGGAGTCAAGAAGATCAGAAGATTTGTTTTTTCAACGGTCGTCGATTTTGCCCGGAACAACCAGCCGAGCAGGGGAATATCGCCTAAAATCGGAATTTTGGAAACGGTGTCATTCACGTTATCACGCATCAAGCCGCCAATAACGATTGTGTCGCCATCTCCCACGACGACGGTCGTCTTGGCGCTGCGTTCAAGCAATGCCAAGGCAAGACCTTGGACGGCCGTGGGCAGGGTGCGATTACTGAAACCGGCAAGCTTCGTTTCCACATCGAGTTTAACGAAGCTGGAAATTTTGTTGATCTGCGGTTTGATTTTGATTGAGAGCGAAACGTTTTCACGCTGAATGCTGGTTGCCACGCCCGCACCCTGGACTGCTGTGCTGACGGGCAGCGGAATTTTTTCCGTCGATTCAAAAGTCGCTTCCGTATTGTCCAGGGCAATGATCTGAGGTGTGGCGAGGATGTTGGAATTCGTATTCGTCTGAATGGCTTTGATTAAACCCTGGACGTTGGAAACCGGAATTACCTTGCCTCCGATGGGAATGTCAATGGTTCCCCCGCTCTTGAAGCCCAGGATCGCTCCCTTCTGCGCGAGCGGTTCTTGCACAAAGCTCAGTAGATCGGTGTTGGGAGTGAAGGCGATAAAATTCGCGGGATTTGCAACGTTCGTCGAAAACTGGAAGTCACGATTGATGGAGACATCCATGATCACCACTTCCACGAAGATTTCGTCGCGAGGAATATCCAGTTTCGCAATCACCCGCTGCATGGTTCCGAAATCCGCCGGAGACGCGGTAATAACCAGGGCGTTGGTGGCTTTGTCCGGAGAGACCTTGATCTGGCCTTCAAATAAGGAAGCCGATACCGGGTTGACACCGGTTCCGCCCAAGGGGCCCCCGGCGGGGCGACCCGTCTGGCCGCTGGAAATATTATTGAGCGTCTGGGCAAGCTGCTCGGCATCGGCAAATTGAAGGGGTAGAACATGAACCTTGCCGCCGCCGGTGGGCGTCGGCACTCTTTGGTCCAGGGTAGTGACAAGTTCGCGAACTTGATTTGCGCCGCGGCTGTTGGCGTGAACGATCAGGGTATTGGTGCGGTCATCGGCGATGATCGTATTGATGATGCCGCCTTCTTTGGTCCGTCGGGCCGAAAATCGGTTCGTGCTGGAGCCGAAGCGTTGGCCACCAGCGGGCGCTCCTGGGGAGCCACCAGTTCCAGGCAGCAGCGTATCAATCAATTTGGAAAGCTCCATGGCAGAGGCGAATTTCACCGGGATGACCTCGATGCCGGCATCAAAGCCTTCCACGTCGAGAATTTCGAGGAGCCTGTAAAGTTTCGCAATGTTCGAGCCGGTATCCGTCACGATAACAGTATTCGTCTGCTGATAAGGCATGATACGCGAATTGGCGGGCATGAAGCTCCGGAACGTACGGGCGACTTCTTCGGCGTCGATGTATTTCAGCTGAAATACCCGGGTGATGAGGGAATCCGTTTCGGGAGCACGGTCACCGACAAAAGTTTTCAGCTGCTTGTCACGGGCATCCCTTTGCCGTGCGATGCGGATGTAGGATCCGGAAGGAATCATGGCGAAGCCATTGATGTCCAATGCGGTCAGGAAGGCGCGCCAGGCATCTCCAACCGTGATCGCGGAATTGGAGATGATCGTGATACGGCCTTTGACGTCTTTATCGAGGATAAAATTCTTGCCCGTGAGTTTGCCGAGGGTCTTTGCGATATCCAAGATGTCGGCATCCGGAAAGTTGAAATCGGTGACAATTTCCTTACTGCCTTCGCCGGTATCATTATCGACTTTGATTGCAGGAGGGTTATTTGTTGAGATCACGCCACCGGCAGGGCCTCCGCCGACTTCGATTCCTTTTTCCATTCGCTGGACCTTGGTTGTGTCTGCCGGCCTGGCTCCGGGATTGGCAGCTGCAGGACCTCCTCGGTTCGCCGGGGGCGTGAATTCAAAATCCTCTTCGTCTTCATCGTCGAAGAAAGGATCATCTGCCGCTGCCCCTGGTGTGTTCGCAAAGGGGGCTCCGCCAAAAACACGCGGTCCAGTCGGAAAGCCCTTGGGGGCTTCAGCGCGCGCATCGATGAATAGAAGCGCCACCAGACCGGCAATTCCGATGAGACTGGATAAAAAGGCGGTGATCCGATACCAGTCAAGCCAGGATTGTTCAGTATTTGCCTTCATCGGTTGCTCCTAACGAATTTCATACGCGTTGTTGAGTACGCGTCCACCGCGTTTTACCTGCAATTCAAGCCGGGCTGCGGTTTTCAATCTGCCCAATAATTCAAAAGCCCGTCCTGGATCATTGATGGGTTCACCATCGACCCCGGCGATCACGTCTCCGTTTTGAAGTCCAAGCTTCGAGTAAATGCTGCCGGGGACAATCTGAAAAAGTTTATAGCCGGCCGGAACTCCGTTTTCGAAATTCGGTACTGCCCGGGCCTGGGTCAGGATCTCATTCATGTTTGAAAGGGCCTTATCCACTTCCAGCCGGGATACATTGAACTGGCTCGGTGTAACCTGCTCGATTCCGCCGCTGCGAGAGGGCCCTCCGAGCGTGATCCGGGGAGCGGTACTGCTGAGATCTTCGGGTAATTCCACGAACTCGCGCCGCCCGGAGCTGATATTCATAAAAATGACCTTGGATGGCTCAATCTGAAGAATGCGGGCTTTGGTGGGGATCTCGTCTTGAATGCGCACTGGGTAGACCGCTGCAGCCGATTTGTCCTCGATCATGGCAATCGAGCGAATTTCGTCGCGCAGGATCAAGGTACCAATCAGATTGAACGGCAGTGTGGTTCGAATTGGAGCACCTCCGAGATCCGGCGCTGCGCCGGTGGGAGTTTCTTCTCCGGGAATGGTTCCGGTACTGCTGAAGAGGTTCCGGGTGAAAATGGGATTATAATCTTCGAAGGTACGGTTCTTCTTTGAAAGCGCTGCAGTTTTGGCGGAGCGGACGGGCGGCGGCTTGGGGAGATAGCGTGCAACCATGATCCCGGATATATCCGCCAGAAAATATGTCGAAATAATGACGGTCAGTAGTTTGCCCCAGATCGCGTTGCCATGCTTCTGAAACCGGCTATTCAGCCATTCGGCAATGGACGCGGGGTCTGCGCCCTGGAGTTTTCCAGCCAGACCTGAAAACCGTTTCTGGGCTGCGGATTTCAAACGCGTCTTCCAGTTACCGGGAGGCATGTCTGGAAGTGGGTCTGGCAAGATTGGAATCTGATCTTCACTCATGTTCAATCGTTGATAACGCAAGACCAGTGCCAGACTGCGACAGAGAGTCCGAAAAATCCCAAACTCATCTTAACGACAAAATACCGAAGAATATCGCCTTGTAAAACTTTTGCGCGGGCGTAGACTAAAATGCAAGCCGGTGCTCTGATGCGATGCGTTTGACAAAAAGTCATTTCCGTCGTTCTTTCGGATTGATTCAGGCTGGGCCGCTGACAAAATGTCACAGAATTTTTAGAAGGAGAGCCTCATGGGAGTCGCAGATCAGAATAGCTTCATGAAGTCGATTTTCTTCGGGCAGATCCGTGAAGAGCTGATTTTCCCTTATCCGCGTTTGAACGCTGAAACTGCTGAAACGGTTAAGATGGTTCTGGATTCGGTCGAGAAATTCGGAAAAGACCAAGTCAAATCAGACGAGTGGGATGAAAAGGGCGCAATGCCTCGAGAGGTGATCACTCAATTATCGGAACTCGGCATGATGGGACTGGCCGTATCCGAGGAATTCGGCGGAATGGGGCTTCCTCAGTTCGGTTATGCCCGCATCATGCAGGAAGTCGCCACCTTTGATGCTTCGCTCACGGTCACGCTCGGTGCTCATCAGAGTATCGGTTACAAAGGTCTCCTGCTTTTCGGTTCGGATGCTCAGAAGAAACAATTTCTGCCGCGTCTCACGACGGGTGAACTGATTGCCGCTTTCTGCCTGACGGAGCCGGGGAGTGGTTCGGACGCCGCTTCGATCAAGACGCGCGCGGTGCTTTCACCGGATGGAACTTACTACACATTGACAGGCAACAAATTGTGGATCACGAATGCCGGCATCGCCGGGTTCCTCACGATATTTGCTAAAGTGGAGGTTGAGGAAAACGGCCAAAAGAAAGACAAGGTCACGGCTTTCCTGCTTGAGCTTCCAGCGGACGGCGTCACCGTCGGTCCTCCGGAACACAAGCTCGGAATCCGCGCCTCCTGGACGAATGCCATTCATTTCGACAAGGTGAAGGTTCCCGCAGAAAACCTTCTGGGCGGAATCGGCCAAGGGTTCAAAGTTGCCATGGGTGTTTTAAATCATGGCCGCCTGGGATTGGGCGCCGGCTGTGTCGGCGGGTGCAAGAATGCAGTCAAAGCATCCATCACTTACGCGAACGAGCGCGTGCAGTTCCAGAAGAAGCTCGGTGAATTCGGAATGATCAAGGAGAAGATCGCCCGGATGATGATCAACACCTATGCGGCAGAGAGCATGGTGTACATGACGACTAATTTGATCGATCGCAAAGACATTGATTATTCGCTCGAAAGCGCGATCTGCAAAGTTTTCACTTCCGAGACCCTTTGGGAAGTGGTGGACGAAAACCTGCAGATCTGGGGAGGCAACGGCTACATGGAAGAGTACCCCTATGAGCGCTGGCTCCGGGATGCGCGCATTAACCGAATTTTTGAAGGCACAAATGAGATCTTGCGAGCCTTCATCTCCCTTTCCGGAATGCAAGGCCCGGGGCAGGAGCTTGCCGGTCTGGCCAAGGCGATTAAACATCCCTTGAAGGGGTTGGGTCTCGTCGGGGATTTTGCGATCCGCAAGGCCAGGCAGAATATTATCGGCGAGTCGATTACGAAGGCGCACCCCTCCATGAAAAAAATGGCGGGTATTCTCGAAGAATACGCGGTTGAACTTTCGAATCAGGTGGATGTGCTGCTCAGGCGTCACGGCAAGGATATTTACACAAAACAGTTTGCCCAGAAACGAATCGCGGAAATCGCGATCGATATGTACGCGATGTTCTGCATTCTGTCACGCGTCACCGCTGCGATCGAGGCAAACGGCGTGGATAAATGCGAAATGGAGCTGGCCATCGCCAATTGCTTCTTCGCGCGGGCGAATCGGCGCATTCGCGGCAACTTCAAGAGCATCGCAAACAACGATGATGAATCGATGAAGCTGATCGCGGATAAGTGCTACGAATTTGGTCGTTATCCTTATGACGTTCTGAACGGCTAAGACGCGTGAAGCGCCTTGTTCTCTTTGATATCGACGGGACACTGCTCAATGGTGGAAAACTTTGGAGGGAGGTCTTCGAAGGGGCTTTCATCAAAGTCTTCCCGGGCAGGACATTTCCGAACGTTTCGTTCAGCGGCAAGACGGACAGGCAGATTTGTGCTGAAGTATTGGAGGAACTTACGTGGAAGCCGGAAGCTTCGGATTCGCGTGATGCTGTCATTGAGCGACTGATTCAGGAGTACCTGAAAGTCCTTTCGCGGGAGCTTCGGGCTGGAAGGGGAGCGGAAGTGGAGCTTCTGCCCGGAGTGGTGGAGCTTCTCGGAGAATTGCGCTCCTGCCCTCAGGTGCGGCTTGGACTTCTGACCGGGAATGTACGCGAAGGGGCCCGGCTGAAGCTCGGAACCAAAGGCTTGAGCCAGTATTTTGGAAGCCCGGAGCTCACAGGGGCGTTTGGAGATGATCACTCGGATCGCTATGTTCTGCCGGGAATTGCCGTGAAGAGAATCGAAGCAGAGTCGGGCATCCGGTATCGCGGCCGGGAGGTGATCATCATTGGTGATACCCCTCATGATGTGAACTGCGGACGCTCGATTGGGGTAAAAGCGATTGCGGTCGGAACCGGTCGAGCCGAATATCAGCAGGCGCTTCTGGCGTCAGGGCCGGATTATTTTTTCAATGACCTGCGGGAGACCCAGCAGGTGATGCAGGCGCTGCTCGGTGATTAGGTGATCATTCGATCTTTTTAATCATGACTTTAGGATAAAAGGATTGAATTGATTTGTTATCCCCGAGTTGAGTTCCCGGGGTGATTAATGTTGCCAGTGCAGCGGCAAGACCCCAGCGGAGCAGGATTCCGCCATCAGGCAAGCTAGAAACATTGAAAGGTTGGTCTTTTGATTTCTGCTGAAATTTCCACAAAGCTGCGCTGATCGCTCCCACCATGGAATCGCCCGCCCCGACGGTGCTTGCAACTTTGATTTTGGGTCCCCGTCCAAACCACGCCGCATCACGAGTGACGAACAATGCTCCACCTTCGACTGATGAAATACAGATCATTGGAATCTGGGATGTCAGCCTTTGTGCTTCACGAAGCACATCGGAGGTTTTATATGCGCTACTCTGAGCGAGTTCCTGAAACTCAGTGAGATTGGGTTTGATCATCAAAGGTCCGAATTCAAGGACTGCCCGCAAGTATTTGCCTGGAACATCTACGATCATCTGAATGCCGCGCCGGCGGGCGTTCCGGATGATCCTGCCGAGCTGCGCTATTTCAAATCCTGGAGGGAGACTGCCCCCCAGTACAAGAAAAGAGTGGTCAGGGATCCTGGCCAGGAATGATTCCAGATTCTTGATGTCAGGAGGTCGAATTTTCGGACCTGGAAAGCTGAGGCGTGTTTGCCGTCCATTCGATTCATTGGTGACCGTGAGACTGATCCGGGTGTGACCGGAAATTTCTACAAACTGATGCCTGACTCTTTCCTTCTTCAGAAGCATTCTGAATTCTTCGCCTACCCCCCCGCCCAGAAAACCAGATGCAATCACGGGCACCCCGAGCCCTCGGATTACCCGCGCAGCGTTCACTGCGTTTCCACCCGGGAAGCGAGTTTCGTTCTGAACGTACATCTTCTCGTTTGGAACGATCGTTTTAACGGTTCCACCGAGATCCAGCGCTGGGTTGGGGGTGATGGTGTAAATCATGGCTCAGTAAGTTCTAGGAAAGATAATTGAAGTCTTCATAAAATATTTCATTTCGGTGAACTCCCTTTTTCCGAAGCTGAGAGATGAGTGCGTCCATCATGGGTTTGGGGCCGCAGATGAAGAATAGCTTCCGCTGAAGATTCCCAATCTGCTTTTCGAGCTTTTCTGCTGTAAGAAATCCACTTTCATTTGAGAAGTATGGAATGTAATTGAAGCGCTTGTTTTGGGCGGCCTCTTTCTGGATTTCCTGATGGTAGTAGGCATGACTGACATCCTGTACAGTATAGATCAACCAAGTATGCCCCTTTCGCAGCGACTGAAGGCCGACGTCCTCAAGGATGCTCAGAAACGGAGCTATGCCGATACCGCCGGCGATGAATACTGCGTCCGTACTCATATGACGGAGGTAGGCCTCTCCAAATCTTCCATGGGGACCCGATATCCTGGCCCGGTCACCCGGTTGCAGCGCGCTCAGCCTTGAGGTGTAATCACCCAACTCTTTGATGGACACTCGCAAGAAGCTCTCCTGCCTTGCGGACGAAATTGAAAACGGATGGGGTTCCGGTTTCAGAAGCGGTGACTGGAAAGCGATATACAGGTACTGGCCTGGCTGAAAGCATAAAAACTCGTTTAGCGGAGAAAGATAGACTTCCCAGACGCCGCCCAGTTTCTGAATTTTTTCTACTCGGTAGTGAAAGCGAGGTCCGATGAATCGATAAAGAAAGCGGATATAAATATATGCCAACAGAGCCGTACCCAGCCAGAAATATACCCATACCGTGAGAAGGGGGTATTTTGAAATATCAGCGCGAGTCAGGTAGATGTGAAGTCCTGACACAACCAAAAAAAATCCAAAGAACTCGTGAATGTATTTCCATCGATGATAAGCAACATTGGCCCAGCGGCTGAACCCTATTAAGACCAGGAAGAGAACAAACGTGACAATACCGCTGTTCTCAGCTGCTTTGTTTGTAAATAGGAAATAGCGCAGAAAATGAGGGACATTGGGAAGTCGATCGAGCGCGAGGAATATTGGATGAGCCAAAATCAACAAAAAAGAAGCAAAGCCCATTCGGCAATGAAGCTGGTATACATGATCCAAGCCGCCAAATAGCCGCTCCACCCATCTGGCTCGAGTGCTGAGGAGAGTCGTCCAGCAGACCAGAATCATGGTCGATAAACTAGCCGTCTTGGCAACATACTTGTAAGGATTGGTGAAGTGATCTGCAAAATAGGCTTTGGACAGAATCCAGATCAGAAGCGTGATGAGGACCGATCCCAAGATGAGGGCTATTCCGAGTCTTCTGGACCTCTCAATTTGAGGTGAGCTCAGCCGATCCTCCTATGTCGGTCATCTTTTGAATCCTTGTCCCAGTACTTCGCCCGATGGTAATAATCAAAAAGACGCTCCTCATAAGAACGGTCTAACAGCGCGGTGGCATCGAATGTGGGACTGCTCTTGATCTGGTCTTTGGCAAGATTCACGCGAAGCTTCCTATCGGCCCAGCTGATTGAGAGTACCCAGTCAGGAGAAATCAGCACTGAGCGACTTGGCCAATACTTGATCGTATCGATGACGAGGTAACGGATCGTCCAGTTTTTCTCGTCGATGATGAAATCCTCAACTTGACCGAACCTTGCGTCTACCGCCTCGATTGCATACCCCCTTACGGCGTTTTCTGACCGCAGATGTGGGTCATCTTTTCTCTCGTCTTGGTGCGCGTCATTTTCTGGAGGCGAGACGGCGTACGGGCGTGCCAGCATTCCGGCGGGATCTGGAGCAACACCCCAGACCCCTGCACCGGTCCAATAATAAGGCCAGTGATAATAATCATAATATCGAATTTCCATCTGTCTGGAGACCGGCTTGTCAGTATCAATATCCGGGCTTTGTTTCACCTGCTGCCTGCTCAGCGACACGATCATTTTTTGATCGTCTGCTTGGATCCCGTTAACAGCGATTGGAGATATCAAGACTTTCCTGCCTGTGAGCCAGCTGCCGGTATTCACCACAAAATAACGTACCGTCCACTGATCATCGTCAAAGAGGATCTCCTCTACTTTTCCCATCGATCCATCTGTCGCCTGAATGGTGTAACCCTTGAGAGTTTGAGTTGACCTGAGCATAAGGATGACTTTCCTTTCTGGAGCAGTTCAGACGGTGGTTTTCAGTGCGTGGCGGTATTCTTCCGGTAGCGAGTTCAGGTGCAAGTGGACATTATGCGAGTGGCCCGGGACAGTAATAATTTCGACTGTATGGCCGATAGTTGGATCGAGAAATTCGACTTTGACACTGGAGGCTTTTACACTTGAATGCTCGTCGAATTCGCCTACTTCCCATTTTAAGACCGGACCGGAAACGAGGACTTCCTTTGCGCCTCGGGCAATAACCGCATCTTTGGAGTGGGGGCTGCCCGGTGTTTGTTGCAGGTCGTAGGTCACAAAAATCCTGTTCATGAGAAAATTCTCTGCAAGAGAGGGGCTTGGCAGGACTGGTGGGGTAAGCCCGATCCCTCGAAAAGGGCCTATATTTGCAGATAAGCTGACAGCTTTAATCCAGGGGAGGTTCAGCGATGTTGAATGAATGGCATGCTTTGTCGATCAACGAAATGGTTGAAACACTTGCAGTCAACCCCCGGTCGGGACTGAATCAAAGTGAGGTAAAGCAACGACTCGACCATTATGGGCCCAATTCATTGACCTACCGGAGGGGGCGGCCGGCATGGTTTCGGTTCCTGCTGCAATTCCATCAACCCTTGGTCTATATTCTGCTGGGTGCCGCGGCGCTTACAGCGGCTATGAGTGAGTGGGTGGACTCGGGCGTGATTTTCACCGTGGTGCTGATCAACGCTGTAATCGGCTTTACCCAAGAGTCAAAAGCCTTGAGCGCTCTTGCAGCGCTTTCCAGAACGATGCGAACTCAGGCAACTGTATTGCGCGAACACAAACAAATTGAAATATCAGCCGACGAGCTGGTGCCGGGTGACATTGTTCTGCTGAACTCAGGTGACAAGGTGCCAGCGGATTTGCGTCTTATAGATTCCCGGAATTTGAAAGTTGACGAATCCGCCTTGACCGGAGAATCAGTTCCGGTGAGCAAGGATGCCGCGCTTGTTCTCGAGGCAGGTATGACACTCGCCGACCGGAAGAACATGGCTTATGCCTCCACCCTAGTCACATACGGTCAATCTTCCGGGGTGGTGGTTGCTACGGCTAATCAGACGGAGATTGGCAGAATTTCCACACTCCTTGAAACAACTGAGCAACTCGAAACCCCGCTGACGCAAAAAATTAAACGCTTCAGCCATTTTCTTCTTTTGGCAATTCTTGCGCTATCGGTAATTACGTTTGCAATCGGTGCCATACAGGGAGAAAGCCTGCTGCAGATGCTCATGGTTGCGGTTGCGTTGGCAGTCAGCGCCATACCCGAGGGTCTGCCGGCGGCAATTACGATCACCTTGGCGGTCGGTGTTTCGCGGATGGCGAAACGCAATGCGATCATCCGAAAGCTTCCTGCCGTCGAAACCCTGGGTTCAACTACCGTCATTTGCTCGGATAAAACTGGAACACTGACGCAAAATCAAATGACGGTGCTTGAAATATTCGCAGGAGGTGAGTCGATAAAACTGGAGGGGGGCGGGTATTCTCCCGAAGGGCGGCTTACGAGGAATGGCAAAAGTTTTGAGTTGAAAGAAAATCGTGCATTGATCGAATGCCTGACGGTTGGAATGCTCTGTAATGACAGCGCAATCCTTCGTGACGGAAAAGAATGGAAGGTTCAAGGCGATCCAACCGAAGGGGCTCTCATGGTTTCGGCTCTGAAGGCGGGATTGCAAGAGGCGGTACTCAAGAAGGAATTTCATCGACTTGATGTGGTTCCTTTTGAATCTGAGCACCAATACATGGCCACGCTCCACGAGGGCGGCGATCAAAAACATCTGGTGTTCATAAAGGGAGCCATTGAAGTGGTGGTGGCGCGCTCAATATCAGTACTCAAGGCTTCGGGCGAGGAAATGCCGATTGATAGAGAGGCCTTGCATTCTCAGGCAGAAATAATGGCTCACGAAGGTTTGCGGATTCTGGCTTTGGCCAAATGCTATCGCCCCAAAAATGAAAATTCGCTCGATCATGAGGGATTGCCAAATGAGTTCATCTTCCTTGGTCTTCAGGGAATGATCGATCCTCCTCGATCCGAAGCAATTAGCGCGATTGAGGAATGTCGCATGGCAGGCATTGAGGTGAAGATGATCACCGGGGACCACGCTTCCACTGCTCAATCCATCGCGCAAAGAATCGGCCTCAGAAGGGGCGCGGAATACCCGGAGGTTCTGGAAGGAAGACAATTGGCTGAAATCAGCGATGATGCTCTTCCTGATTTGGTTGAACAAACTGCAGTCTTTGCGCGAGTTACTCCGGAGCAGAAGCTTCGATTAGTCACTTCATTGCAATCACGTGGTCATGTCGTATCGATGACCGGAGATGGCGTTAATGATGGCCCGGCTCTGAAACGCGCAGACATTGGAGTTGCAATGGGAATTACCGGAACAGAGGTCGCAAAGGAGGCCGCGGAAATGGTGCTGACGGACGACAATTTCGCTTCCATTGTTGCCGCAATTGAAGAAGGGCGTGGTGTTTTTGCAAATCTGACCAAGTTCATCGTTTGGACGCTCCCCACGAATGGAGGAGAGGCTTTGGTAATTCTAAGTTCGATCATTCTAGCGACCGCACTTCCGATCCTGCCGGTTCAGATTCTTTGGATCAACATGACCACCGCAGTTCTTTTGGGAATGATGCTGGCTTTCGAACCCAAAGAACCGGAAATCATGAACCGTCCGCCTCGTGATCCCTCTCAGCCGATCCTGTCCTTCATGCTCATCAGGCGGATTGTACTCGTTTCAATCCTTTTATTGGTTGCAACCTTCGGCTTATTCCAATGGGAGCTGTCCAGGGGGTTAAGCGAAAGCTACGCCCGCACAGTGGCTGTCAACGTTCTTGTAATGGGAGAGCTTTTTTATCTCTTTAATTGCCGCTCTTTGACGCTTTCAATATTCCATGTGGGAGTGTTTTCCAATCGCTGGCTCTGGCTGGGCATTTTTCTGATGGTATTGGCACAGCTGTTTTTCACCTACCTGCCAGTCATGAACTCGCTCTTCGGCTCGGCGCCAATCTCACCTGCTTCCTGGGGCTGGGTCGTGGCTTCCGGGTTCACGCTCTCTCTCATTATCGAGATGGAAAAACTGATCATGAGGAATAACGTTTTTAAACTCCGAACACCCTAAAGCTCTTGGCAGTCCTGAGTGAGGCCATTTACTTCTTATGTCCGACAAATACGCGTTCTTCCCCGAGCAATGACTCTCTGTAAACAGAATGGTATAACACCAGAAAAACCGCTGCTGAAGGCGCAGCCATCACGATACCGAGAGTACCAAAAACGATCCCCAGCAATATTTCGGCTATCAGAGTCATTGCGGGAGGGACATAGACTGTCATCTTCTGAAATACCGGGGTGAGTACGTAACCTTCAAGCAGCTGGATTCCCACATAGAGTAGGAGTATGAGGAAAACGTTGTCCGGGCTCTGAACGACAGCAACCAGAACTACAGGTACAGTTGAAACGATGGGCCCCAAATAGGGGACGAAGGTGAGAGTTCCGGTAATGATGCCGAGTGCTACGGCGAGCGGAATGTCAAATGCCAAAAGCAAGATTGTCGTGAGAGTTCCGACTGCGAGCATCGACGCGAAGCGCCCGAGCAGGAACCACCGAATAGAGCTGGCAAGTCTTCGCAAGAGCAATTCACCTTGAGAGCGTTTGTCCAACGGAAGTAAATGGATCAGCCCTTTCTGGTAAAGTTCCGGATCGATTGCAAAGTACAGAGTAATGAATGCGATAAAAAGCAAATACCCAAATACCTGAATCGGGGCAAAAAGAAATTTTGGATTTCTGAAAAGTCGTTCTCCCGTTCTGAAAATATCTTCATAGACGCCAGGAATATTATTCAGCACGCTGCCATCAAAATCATAATGTTCTACAAATGCCCGGAGCTCCGAGGGGGAGCGGGGCATGATTGAAATTAGGGTTTGACCTTCATTTACGACCTTTGGACCAAATATTAGAAAAATCATCGTCACCGCGGCGAGAACGCTGACGAGGGTGATCAGGAGAGTCAGTTTTTGATTTATTTTGAGGCGGGCACTGAGCCACGTTGTCGGTGCGCGTAGGAAAACTGCGCCGAGAACTCCTGCAAAGACCAGAAAAAAGACATCGACCGTGCGCAAAAAAAATAATGCGGCTCCGATCATCAGTAGCACAATCGCAGCAGTCGCAAGAATGCGACGGAAATACCCGGACGGTTTCACTCAATAGGTGTTTGCAGACACTATGCCGCTAAGGCTGGTGTGGCGTGCCTTTTCGAACAGGCAAACCCGCTTTTTCCCAATCTTCGAAACCACCCATGTTCGAAGCGCGAAACCCCTTGGCAGCCATTATTTCCGCGGCTGCAAGTCCAGAGCGGCGACCGGAGCGGCAGTAAAAGATGATTTCCTTGTCCTTGGGAAGCGCCTGTATCCAGGCGTTCCACTCCGGAGAATTTGTTTCTATTTTGGAAGTGTAGGGCATCCACTGGGCGCCTTCGGCCATTCCACTTGCGATTTCGTTCGCCTCCCGGACATCCACAAGAATCGCAAAATCGTTCCGCAGGAGCCCGTAAGCTTCGCGCGGCTCGACGGAACGCACAGACTGTTTTTTAGTGCATGCCGCAGTGAAGCACAGGAGAAGCAAGGCGCAAAGAAGGAGAAATGGTTTCCAGGATTTCATGCACTCTTCTTACTCTGGATTTTGGCCGAGTTTCAAGATTTGTCTCCTGACTGTCCAAGCTTTTGACACCTGTTATGAGCTCAAGGTCTTGCCATGATGAAGATCAAAGTGAATGAATTGAAATTGTTTCTAAGATCCTTATAGGATCAATACCTTGTATCAATCTTTTAAAATGATGCACTTCGGCATCCCGCTTGCTTTAGTGCTGACCCGAACGGCTGAAAAGCCTCGAATCGAAGCAGCTGATGTGGAAGTAGAACGTAAAAACCGTATATCTTTCGGATACTTGAGGGATTATTAAAATTGAGGAAAGTGGCAATTCATTTGACACCCTGAGACCACCTGTGATAGGGTCTGCGATGTCAAATTCTGCCTTTTTCTGGATTTCTGGGAAATAGCCCTAAAGTTCTGAATGCTCTGTCGGTGGTTACTCAACGTAGAGCGGTAGTTGGAGGTAAGTGCATGTTCAAAGTTGGTGATAACGCTGTCTATCCCGCCCATGGTGTCGCAATAGTTAAGCGAATAGAAGAAAAAGACGTCGGAGGCAAGAAGAAAAAGTTCTATGTTCTGCAAGTGATAGAAAATCAAATGACCATTATGGTTCCGACCGACAATGTAGCTTCGGTTGGTCTTCGTGAAATCATTTCTACGAAGGATGTGAAGACCGTCTATGACATTTTGAAAGAACGGAACGTCAAAATCGACCAGACGACCTGGAATCGCCGTTACCGTGAATATATGGAAAAAATTAAAACCGGATCCATATTCGAAATTGCAGAAGTTCTTCGGAATCTGTTTTTGCTGCGCCACAGCAAAGATCTGTCGTTTGGTGAGCGCAAGATGCTCGATCAAGCCAAGCATCTTCTGGTGAAAGAAATCTCTCTCGCCAAGAGAGCGCCCGAAGCGTCCGTGGAAGAAGAAATTCAGACGATTTTTGCTTCGTAAGACTACGAACAAAAGTCGGTATTAAAGGCCTGGTTCGAGACGTAGCTCCGAACCGGGCCTTTTCTTTTTGCAGGCTGCTTTTGATCGCGTAACTTTGAGTCTTTGCAGGGACCTGAGTTGTTCTGAAATCGGTATTGCCGGACGCACTGCGGCAGTGGCATTCTGAGCGGATGAATTCTGCAATAATACGGCCCATAAAACTCACAAACTCACTGACAGGCAAGAAAGAACCGCTGGAAACGATTCAGCCCGGAAAGCTCACGATGTATTCGTGCGGTCCGACTGTTTACAGTTTCATTCACATCGGGAATCTCAGGGCCGGGCTGGTTGCCGACATGTTTCATCGCTACTTCAAGCGCGTCGGGTATGACGTGACCTTCGTCCGGAACTATACGGATGTGGACGACAAGATCATCAAACGTGCGAATGAAGAGAAGATCTCGTCGGAAGCGGTTGCCCAGAAATACACGCAAGAGGCCGAGAAGGATTTTACCGCAGCTGGAATTCAGGATCCCACCGTGAAGCCCACGGTCACAACTCATATTCCCGAAATCATCCAGCTCATTGAGCGGATCATAAAGAACGGGAAAGCATATGTCGTTGATGGCGAGGTGCTTTTTGCGATCAATAAATTCCCGGGTTACGGAAAGCTCTCGGGCAAAAATATCGAAGAGCTTCAGGCCGGTGCGCGTGTTGGCGTGAATGAAAAAAAGCAAAACCCGCTCGACTTTTCGCTCTGGAAGCCGGCGAAACCGGGTGAACCTTCTTGGGAAAGTCCCTGGGGCAAGGGCCGGCCGGGCTGGCATATCGAGTGCTCCGCGATGTCGAGCCGCTGGCTTGGTGATCAGATTGACGTTCATCATGGGGGGGAAGACCTGTCGTTCCCTCATCACGAGAACGAAATTGCGCAGAGTGAAGGCGCCTCGGGCAAGGCACCTTTTGTTAAATACTGGCTGCATCACGCGTTCATCACGATGTCACAGACCAAAATGTCCAAGAGCTTGGGCAACGTCTTTTTGGCCCGTGACTTTTTGACTCAGTTTTCTGGAGAATTTGCCCGGTATTTCGCCCTCTCCGTGCATTACCGGTCGCCCATCGATTTTTCGGACGACACGATCGACAACACGCTCATCTCACTCCAGAGAATCTATGAAGCCAAGCAGAAAGCTGCTGAGTTTGCCCAAGGCGGGGCTTCCGGTACTCCGGCCCAAGCCTGGACTGATTTCATCGCCGCTTGCCAAAAGGCACGCGAGCAGATCGATGAAGCCTTTGCCAACGACTTTAACAGTGCCGAAGCTCTGGCGGCTCTCTATACTTTGATACGCGATTTCAATCGTACAGCAACAGCCGCGGCTGGAGCAGCGGGTGCGGCGCAAGGCGCGCGGGAGCTCGTAGCCATCATTGAAAAAGATATAGGCGAAATTTTGGGCGTTGGCTTGAACGAGCCTGCGGCGGCGCTGAAGGATTTGGGCCGGATTCGTGCAGCACGTCCTGTGGCAGGCGGTGTTGAGAAGCCACAGGCTGCGGAAATCGAAAAGCTCCTGGCTGAAAGGGTAGCGGCCCGGCAGGCGAAGGACTTTGCAAGAGGGGATCAGATCCGAAAAGATCTGGACGCTCGCGGGATCGTGATAAAAGATGGCCCAAGCGGGACCACTTGGAGCTATAAGTAGCTGGATGGCAATTTTCACGGACCGGAAGTTTGAACTCAAAACACCTTTTCAGCCGATGGGAGATCAACCTGCGGCAATCGAGCAGCTGGTCCGTGGCATCAGTGAGAAGAAGGACGCGCAGGTGCTTTTGGGGGTCACCGGTTCGGGCAAGACTTTCACGATGGCCAATGTCATCGCCCAGATCAATCGTCCCACTCTGATTTTGAGTCATAATAAAACGCTGGCAGCCCAGCTTTTCTCGGAATTTCGTGAATTCTTCCCCAATAATGCAGTGGAATACTTCGTCAGCTATTATGATTATTTCCAACCGGAAGCCTATATCCCCTCAACCGACACGTTCATTGAAAAAGATTCCCAGATTAATGACGAGATCGACAAGCTCCGGCATTCCGCCACGCGCTCCCTGCTCGAACGCAACGATGTGATCATCGTGGCTTCGATTTCCTGCATTTATGGCCTGGGCTCTCCTGAAGCCTATGAAGGTCTGTTGCTTTATCTTGAGACGGGTCGGGAACTCAAGCGTCAGGAGATGCTCAAGAAACTGGTCGAAATCCAGTACCGCCGCAATGATGTGGATTTCCATCGCGGGACATTCCGCGTTCGGGGCGACGTGGTTGAGGTCTTCCCGGCTTATGAAGAGGACCGGGCCATCCGGGTGGAATTTTTTGGAGATGAAATCGAAACGATTTCGCTCGTGGATCCGCTCCGGGGGATTCGTCTGCAGAAAATTCCGCGAGTCACGATTTATCCCGGCAGCCATTACGTCACCACGAGTGAGAACCGCAAACGCGCGATTGACACCATCCGGGTGGAGCTTCAGGAGCGCATCACGGAGTTGAAATCCTTTGGCAAGCTCGTCGAAGCGCAGCGGGTTGAGCAGCGTACGATGTTTGATCTGGAGATGATGGAAGAGCTGGGCTTTTGCCAGGGAATTGAGAATTACTCCCGACACCTGACTGGACGGGCGCCAGGTGAAGCACCGCCGACCTTGCTCGAATATTTTCCGAAAGACTTCTTTCTGATCGTGGACGAAAGTCATGTCAGTGTTCCGCAGATCGGTGGCATGTCGCGCGGAGACCGCGCGCGCAAAACCACACTCGTCGAACATGGGTTCCGGCTGCCTTCCGCCCTTGACAATCGGCCGCTCAATTTTGAGGAATGGGAAAAGCACCTGAATCAGACGGTTTATGTATCGGCCACGCCCGGTGATTATGAACTGAAGTTGACAGGCGGTGAGGTCGTGGAGCAGGTGATCCGGCCCACGGGTTTACTCGATCCCCGGGTCGAGATGCGCCCGGCAACCACTCAAGTGGATGATCTTCTGCAAGAGATCCGTAAAATTGTTACCAAAAACGAGCGTGTCCTTGTCACGACCTTGACCAAGAGACTGGCCGAGGAGTTGACGAAATATTATACGGAGCAGGGTGTGCGGGTGAAGTACCTGCATTCCGATATCGAGACGCTCGAGCGTATCGAGATACTTCGTGATCTCAGGCTGGGTACCTTTGATGTGCTAATTGGAATCAATCTTTTGAGAGAGGGCCTGGATCTTCCGGAGGTCTCGCTAGTGGCGATTCTGGATGCGGATAAAGAAGGGTTCTTGCGCAGTTTCCGTTCGCTGATTCAGACGATCGGTCGCGCCGCGCGTAATTCCGAGGGTTTTGTCATACTCTATGCTGATAAGGTGACCGACAGCATTCACCGTGCGATGAGCGAAACCTTCCGGCGGCGGAAGATTCAGGAAGAGTACAATCTGGCCCACGGCATCACGCCGCAAACTATCCGTAAGTCCATTCCCGCTCCGATGGTCCTGGCTGAGGAGGACCCGGACCAGCCCCGTAAGGGGCGAAAAGGCCAGAACCAGGATACAGCCCTGCTCGCCAAACGGGCGCTCAGAACGGGGTCTGGCTCTGGTCATGGCCAGAGCCTCTGGAGTGCTGCTGAAGCCGGGGCTGCGATGTCGAATCTGGACCTCCTGGATCCCGCGCAGAAAATCGAAGAAATCAGGCAGGCCGCCGGCGAATATTTCACAACGATCGAGGCTTTGGGTTCCACCGTTCGCAAAATGGAAACGCAAATGCGGCAAGCGGCAAAAGACATGCGCTTTGAAGAGGCAGCCCAGCTTCGCGATCGCATCCGAAGACTCAAGATTTTCAGTCTGAGTATCTGATCAGATCGTCCCGGAGAACTGCCCGCGTAATTTCGAATAATTGGGGCTTCCGGCCAGATCCTTGGGGATGTGATCCGTAAAGACAATGGCCCGCGGAAGCCTGCTGTCGTGCAGCTTCTGCTGAAGAAATGCCAAAATTGATTTATCGGTGAGAGTACTGGTCGCGGCTTTGACCACCGCGCCGGCTATCGCCTTTTCGCCCCGTCCGGTCAGGGTGACGAAAGCTGCCGCATCATCGACGCCGGAGATCGATTTGAGTACGGCTGTGATCTCGGGCATGGAGATGATTTCGCCATCCACTTCGATCAAATCCACTTTTCTCCCGAGGGGGAGAATTCGCAGCGTTTCTCCTTCACCTTCGAGTTGCGCCATATCCCCGGTGTAAAGCCAGGTGCCCCGGATGACGCCTTTGGTGGCTTTCTCGAGGTCTTTGGACGTGCCTTCGTAACGGTTCAACATCGTCGGCGTGGTGACCGCCAGCAGGCCAGTCCGGCTCTCCGATCCTTCGATCTGATCGCCATTGGCATCCAGCACTTTGTATTTCATGCCGGCCAGAGGCTTGTGCATTTCCGGGAACTCATCGTTTTCATCCGGAACCGTATCCTGCATCGAAAGCGTCCAGAGTGCTTCTGTCTGTCCATAGCAATGGGCAACGGGAATTTTCATCCGTTTGAAAACGGCTTGAACATTTGTCGCCATCTGACCGCCGCCCACCGTGATGGACTTGATCCCGATAAGCGCTTTCTTTTCAGTGCTGCAGTTCAAAAGGATTTTGAAAAACTGACCGGGCGTTCCCAGGAGGCGATTCACCCGCGACTCAATCAGGAAATTCAGGAACTCCGCGCCTTCCAAACCGTGATCAATGACGATGGTCGCGCCATTGAGGATCGGAAAGAGCAGGGCATGTACCCAGGAGAAGGGATGGGACCAGCTCATCTGGGTGAAATATCGGTCATTCACATTGATATGATACGAACTGCGCAAGCAGGTAGCGGCATGTCCGAGCTGCTTGTGACTGAATGAACAAAGGTGGGGCTTCTCTGTTGCTCCCGAACTGCGAAGAAGGAGGATCGAGTCTTTCTCAGTCGGCTGATTATCTGACGATGTGGTAAAAGAGGTGTCGTACTCGCCGCCATGCTTTTTCTCGATTTCTACAAGCGGGAGTGAGAGATGTGCATGACTGAGTATTTCACGCGCCTTGGAGGCGAGATCAGAAGTAACCGCAACATGCGTTGCCTGAGATTCCTTGAGCCAGGCTATCACGCTCTCAGGTGAAGCATCGGGGTCGAGGGGAATCGTGATCCCTCTGATATTTGAGATTGCGAAGAAAGACGTGATCACGGCCGGAGCATTACGGGTGAAGAAGGCGACACGAGGGGAGAGACCCAGTTCGTTTTGATACAGATAGCTCAAACGGGATATCTGGGCCCGAAGATCAGCGTAAGAGGTTTCTTTGCCCAGATAGCGAAACGCCGGACGGGCAAGGTTCTTGTTGGCGACCGTCAAAAACTGCTGATTGATGAGCATGAATCAATTATAGCGCTCGAAAAATTTTCGAAAAGCTTCATTTGTCAGTTTTTCGAGAAATCCAAGCCTGGGAGGCAGATGTGCAGCGCCTGTCTTCGAATCCGCACTGAGCCGGTCTTTCGCTTCGGCAATGCCGGTTTGTACCGGAGCGCGCTTATGCTTCGCGGCAGCCTCAGGATCGGTATCAGCAAAATCCACCTGAATCCGAACTGCGCCTTCCAAGGTTTTCTGCTTGATAACACGCTCGGTCTTGCCGTCGCCGCGTTCAGCTGCGAGCTGGGAGTCTTCCTCTTCAACAGCAGAGTAGCTCTCGGATTCTTCAGCTGAAAATTCCAAGACTTTCAATCTGAGCGCAAACTCTGCGCCTGCTCGTTTGGCAATGCCCAGCCAATCGGTTGGGTCCTGTTCTGGCGCAGAACGGGCCTTCATCACATCTTTTTCGGAAAGCAGGATGAAAGAGCCACGTGCAACCAGCTGGTTGACCAAAGCGACTTCCACAATGGCTCGCGCGCTGGGTTCCGCATCCAACTGGACGAGCGCGATCTTCTTGCCTTCGAGCTTCGAAAGCTCCGGTTCCGCTTGTATCCGTCCCGTCGAGCACCCGGAAATAACTAGACTGGCAAGTCCGATAAGGAGCGGCAGGAAATGACGCATCAGATCACAACTTAGGCTTGGACGCCGCCGTGAATCAGTACCTTAATGTCGTTCTTGAAAATGACTTCGAGCTTGTTCGGATAAATGAGTTTTCCGACGATTCCTTCACCGAAATTCGGGTGGTTGATCTTGTCACCGAGCGTGAAATGTCCCTTCATGCTGTAGGATTTCATAGGCGCTTCCCTGTGCGTTTCCATGAGCTTCGTCCATTCTGCTTCGATGGAAGTGTCAGTCTTTTCGCCACCTTCGGCGGATTTCTTCTTGCTCTTCTTTGCCTTGGGCGGTTCGGTAATGCCTTTGGGAGCGCGGTAGACATGCTCTTTTTTGCAGGTGAGGCACTGCACTTTAGCGATCCGGTCGCCTTTCATTGCGACTACGATGTGGTTCAAATCCATTTTGCAGCTGGTGCAGTAGGATAACGTTTCTTTTGCGACTTCTGTGGACCGGGCCATGAGCAAATTCTCCTTATTTTGGTTATAGTGGAATGAGATGGAAAATCAAGCATCTAAACCATTAATTCGCAACAGCCGTGCAGTTCTTCTGGAGCAGGCGCGAGCCGTCAGGAGTTCACCCGGTGTCTATCTCATGAAGAATGAGAAGGGCGAGATCCTTTATGTCGGAAAAGCAAAGGTGCTGCCCAATCGTGTTTCGAGTTATTTCCAGGCGGGTCCCCATGAAAATCCCCGGACCGAGATGCTGGTGGGGAGGATCCAGTACTTTGATGTGATCCTGACCGAAACTGAAGCGGAAGCGCTGATTCTGGAAGCCACTCTAATCAAGAAACATAAGCCGAAGTTCAATGTCCGGCTGAAAGACGACAAAGCCTATCCTTATCTTAAAATCCAGCTCAATGAGCCATATCCCCGGATCGTCTGGACAAGGCGAGTGCTCCGGGATGAGGCGCGGTATTTCGGACCGTTTCCGTCAGCTTGGGCAGCCCGGCAGGTGATGGAGCTATTGAATGAAACTTTCAGACTGAGAACCTGTTCAGAAAACACGTTCCGGCATCGTTCGCGTCCCTGCATTCTTTTCCAAATGGGCAAATGCACCGCGCCTTGTGTGCATGATGCCCAAGATTATCACGAACAGGTCGAGGCGGCGGTTCGCGTTTTAGAAGGGAAATCAGATCAGCTCATTGCCGAGCTCACTCGTGGAATGCAGGCTGCTGCTGAACGTGAGGAATTTGAAATCGCAGCCGAGTACCGCGATCAGATCCGGAACGTGAGTATTGTGACCGAGACGCAAGGAGCCGTGGAAGCCGGGGCCCAGCGCGATCGGGACGTGATCGGCATTGTTCGAAAAGACATGGAGGCACACGGGACTCTGCTCAGGATTCGGGGGGGACGCCTGATTTCAATCCAGCATTATCATTTTCAAAACACCGATCCGAGCATGCCGGATGCGGAGTTGCTCTTTGATTTTCTTGCCCAACATTATCTGAGTCCTTCGGCAACGACGGCCGCGACCGGTCAGCCGGAAGAGCACGTACGAAAAGAAGAACGCGATCCCCCTGCCTCCGAAGTGCTTTTGCCACAAGCACCCGATGATCATGATCTCCTGGAAAGGGTTCTGGGTGTTCACGTACGGACGGCGGAAACCTTAATTGATGAACAGCTTTTGAATGTCGCGCGCGCCAACGCGGAATATGCAATGGAGCAGAGCCAGAAGAAGACGCAGGGCCACGGCGTGCAGGCGCTCGAAGCCGTTCAGGAGAAGCTTCATCTGCAGAATCTCCCGTGTCGGATCGAATGCTACGATATTTCCAATATTCAAGGCGAAGATGCGGTGGCGTCTCGGGTGGTTTTTATTAATGGGGCGCCAGACAAAACCCTGTACCGCAGGTACAAGATCAAAACGGTGAAGGGTGCGAATGATTTTGCGATGATGAAGGAAATTCTGGGACGCCGCTTCTCGCATGCCGAGGAGGCCTTGCCGGATCTGGTCGTGGTTGATGGAGGCAAGGGGCAGTTATCCCAGGCGGTCGCGATTTTAGACGAGTTGCAGGTCCAGGGTGTGGCCGCAGTGGGATTGGCCAAAGCCCGAACTGAATCGGATTTCAAGGCGACCGAAGTCAAGAGTTCGCACGAGCGGATTTTTATCCCGAATCGAAAGAACCCGATTCCTCTTTTACCGCATACGGATGCTTACAAGCTGCTGGTGCACGTACGGGACGAGGCCCACCGCTTTGCGGTAAGCTATCACCGGGTCGTGCGGTCCAAACGTACATTCAAAAGCGGTTAGATCAGCTCTTGGTCAGTTTCCGCAAAAATGGCGTGATGATGTCCATCGGGAGCGGAATAATCGTGTTCGTCGTGTGCTCGCTCGACATCTCACGAAGAGTCTGAAGATAGCGCAACTGGAGAGAGATTGGCTGAAGCTCCATGACTGCAGCGGCTTCGGACAACTTCTGGGAAGCCTGAAGTTCGCCTTCAGCAGCAATGATCTTGGCTCGTCTTTCGCGTTCGGCTTCTGCCTGTCGGGCCATCGCCCGTTGCATCTGCTCGGGGAGGTCGATCTGCTTGACTTCAACATTGGAAATTTTCACACCCCAGGGTTCGGTCTGAGCATCCAGAATGGTCTGTAATCGGTGATTAATGGAGTCGCGGGAGGCGAGGAGTTCGTCAAGTTCGACTTGGCCAAGGACGGAGCGAAGCGTTGTTTGTGCCAGTTTGGAGGTGGCGAGCAGGTAATTTTCGACTTCGACAACTGCGCGGTTGGGATCCACCACACGGAAGTAAACTACGGCGTTCACTTTGATGGTCACGTTGTCACGGCTGATGACATCCTGGGGAGGAATATCGAGAGTGACGGTTCGCAGGTCAATGCGCATCATGCGGTCAACCACGGGAATCAGAATGATCAGTCCTGGCCCTTTGGCGCCGATGATCCGTCCGAGCCGGAAAATCACGCCTCGCTCGTACTCGTTGAGTACTTTGATACTCGTGATGAGGAACATCGCGACGAGGGCGATGAGAAACATAAAACCACCGGAAATAACTTCCATTGAGAGTCTCCTTTATTGGGGTGCCGAGTTTTTTATATTCGGGATTTTCAGTTTGAGTTCTTTGGCCACGGTCTGCCAGTCCGTCCACGCGTCTTTCTTGGATGAAGGATTGCGAAGCAGGTAGGCCGGATGAAAGGTGGGCATGAGTTTGGCGCCGCGATAATTCTGGAAAGTCCCGCGCAGATCTGAAATGCGGGTCTCCGTCTGCAGCAGTGTCTGTGAGGCGAATTTGCCGAGAGCCAGGATGATCTCGGGTTTTACTATTTCCAGTTGCCGGTGCAGGTAGGGGCTGCAGGTTTCAATCTCATCGGGTTCGGGATTACGGTTTTCGGGAGGGCGGCACTTCACAATATTGGCAATGAAGACGTCCGCGCGGGTGAGGCCGATGGCTTCAATCATTTTGTCGAGTAACTGGCCGGACCGACCGACGAAAGGGCGTCCTTCAGTGTCTTCCTGTTCACCCGGTGCTTCACCGACAAACATGAGGCGGGCTTTGGGATTGCCCTCTCCCAGCACAATTTGACTACGGCCCTGCTTGCAGAGTTTGCAGCGGGTGCAATCTTTGAGGTCAAGAGCGATGGCGTCAAAGGAGTCATTATCAGGTTTTGCAGAAGTGGATTCTGTCGGGGAGGGGGTTGCACGTTTGGCGGTCTTTGTAAGTGTGCGCCGCGCCATAACGACGGCACGGGAGGGCAAGAAGCTTTGGAGAGGAAATCTTGTAGAGGGCACCTTAGCCATAAGGCGCCTAACTTAACCGGAGAGCGCTTGGAACAAAAGGGCGATTATTGGAGGCGGTGCACAATATGCCGGGCTTTAACGTTGCACTCAAGGCATTTGGCCATTTCTTCAGTCAGATTAGTAACAAAGTTGGTGGCATAGGTGAAGTGGAGGTTGGCACCGCAGATCGCGCAATGCGTGTATCTGGCGATTACGTCCTGTGCGGTGCCGACACAATGAGAGAAGGCTTCTTCCAGGGGAATTCGGTTTTCTTCCGGTGGCAGTTCGTTTCTCTCATCCATGATCAGTTCCTCCGTTTATGTCGCGGACCTCAATGTGGTTGTGGTCTTGGACTGCAGGAGGCAATTCTCTGTCCAACCTGCATAAACCATTTCGGAAGGATTTCAGAATCCCTGAACGGGAAAGATTTGCCGGCTACTTGAAATTGTGGGCCTCAACGAAAATGGGCGTCACGGGTATGACCCAGACGCCCAATAAAGAGCAAAATAGCTTTCTTTAACTCAGCTTCTACTTAACCGAGAAACTGCTCGGAGCTGAGGGTTTCTTTGGCGTAATTTCCGTACCGGGCGGGACGTAGCCTTCATAGACCACAATGTCGTCGTAACCGTGGTTGAAGGTCGGTCCATTATCATCCATGTAGTTATCCGATGGGTGGACAACAATATGACTGATATTGTTGGTCCAGGGTATGAAACCACTCGCTTGGGGAGAACCCGAAATATTGGTTAAATAGTAAATTGGTTTTTCGTCGATCCACATAGTGGTCAGACCATCTTTGGCGGTCGGCGAAGTCGGCATTTTATAATACGCCCGAATTTTGTGCCAGGTAGTCCCACGATCGGGCAACTTCACGGATATCGCGCCATAGGAGCCGCTTCCGCAATTATAGGTGTTCGTACCCGTGGAAGTGCAGTAGTTAGCTCCGCCGGTAACGGAAGTGACGTTAGAGGTTGTGGTCGCCTTCGCGGTACCAAAAACCCCTTGCTGCCATTGGGAATCATACCAGCGGGACATGATTGCCCCGATGTAGGAACTTCCTCCGTTGGGGTCAGTGTAAGCGCGCGTGCCCTTGCAGTTCCAATCATACGCGACGCTTTCAGGAACATCATACTTTTCCCAGTACACTAAAGTGATTTCTGGCCTATTCACAGGGATGCTAAAGTGATCGCCCACTTCATACCCGCCCGGCCAATTGTAACTGAGATACCTCTGGCCATCGTGACCCCCGGTGGCGATGAGCTTGGCATGTGGAAAGTTGGGGTTCTGAAAATCCACACCGCGACATCCGCTTACTGATTCCGCTACTGATGTTCCAGCTTGGAAGGTGCAATTGAACAACTCCTGACCTGTGGCAGCAAATCCTTTGGTAGCTGCTACAAGCATGAATAATGAAAATATAAAAAACTGCTTTGTTTTATTTGAACCCATATGCCCCCCCGAATGAAACTTACCTTGTATGTTTTAAGTATATCCCTTTTCCAAAACCCGGTCGCTTATTTTCAAAATAATAACAGAAAAACCGTGAGGGCTTCGACGAAAATGGGCGTCCGGGTATGACCCAGACGCCCAATAAAGAGCAAAATAGCTTTCTTTAACTCAGCTTCTACTTAACCGAGAAACTGCTCGGAGCTGAGGGTTTCTTTGGCGGTGTAATTGTCGTACCCGGCGGGACGTAGCCTTCATAGATCACAATGTCGTCGTAGCCATGGTTGAAGGCTACTTTGTCGTTGGCCTGTTCAAAAAAGTCATCAGAGGGATGGACTCTTACGTGAGTGATATAATCGGTCCACGGAACTGTTGTGTAATTGGGTGGAGGGCCGCCGATTCCAGTTAAATAATATAATGGCTTTTCATCAATCCACACGGTTGTCAGGCCGTCATTGGAGGTCTTGGTCGTTGGCATTTTATAATACGCCCGAATCTTATGCCAGGCAGTGCCAAAGCCAGCCCAATTTACGGCTGCCGCTCCATAGACGCCGTCTCCTCCGCACTTATACGTATTTGTTCCGGTAGCAGTGCAATAGGAAGAACCGCCGATGACGGAAGTAACCGCAGAAGTTGTAGTCATATTGGCGCTATAGAAAACCCCTTGCTGCCATGAGGCGGCACCCCAGCGGGACATGATCGCTCCAATGAATGCACCTCCTCCGTCCGCATTGGTATAGGCGCGCGTACCTTTGCAATTCCAGTTATTGGAAACGCGGTCGCCAACGTCATATTTCTCCCAATATACCACTGTGATTTCTTTTCTATTTACTGGAATATTAAAATAATCGCCAACTTCATACCCAGCGTTTGGGTAATTGTAACTGAGATATCTGCCTCCATCGTGCCCCCCGCTGGCGACGAGTCTGGCATGTGGAAAATTGCTGTCATAAAAATCTTTAGCCCCGCATCCCGATACTGATTCCGCTACTGATGTTCCATCTTTAAATGTGCAGTTGAATAACTCCTGACCTGTCGCAGCAAATCCTTGGCTCGCTGCCAAAAGCATGAATAACGAAAATATAAAAAACTGCTTTGTTTTATTTGAACCCATATGCCCCCCCGAATGAAACTTACCTTGTATGTTTTAATTATAATGCTTGTCGTGAAAACGTTCACTCACTTTTTGTAAAATCATAACTGCCAACTGAACTTGACACCGGTCTAATAGGACGCAGCTACCCGGGTCAACGAAATCAATATGCATACAGGAGCCGGCCGAATTACGTTTAAGGCTCCTGGAGTTCTTCTGCCTTTTCCAAAAGCTCGGCCAGACGATTAAAAAATTTGGCTGCCGGAGCACCCGCCATTATGCGGCGGTCAAAAATCAAGGAAAGAGGCATTGTCCTACGTACGACGAGCTCTGAATTGCAGACAAATGGTCTTTCCCTTACCCACCCAAAAACCAGAGTTACGGGCCAGATCATATCTGCGACGATCAAATCAATTCCGTACTTCGCAGGAGAATTTACAAAGCAGGCGCCTCCCCGATGTTGCGCCCACATATTTGCCGAAAACCTGGGCATCCCTATGATCCATCTGCTGAGAAAAACCGGAATTTTTGTGAGCAACGAACTGAACAGGCGCCAGCGCTGATTGTTCTCCGTCGTGGCTTGAGAAAACCGCTGGAGAGCCAGAGTTATTTCCTTCAGGTTCATCATGGATGTATGAGGAATCGTATCGGCCAGGACAATAGACTCGGCATTCGGGACATCACGCTCAATTGCGACAGTAATATCCGTGGTCGTGAATTGAATCAGGCGCTTGAAAAGGGGGGGGCCAATGATCGCGCGATTGGCATAAGGGAATTCCTGGAGAGCAATGGTGGCAGCCTTGACCACGAGGGCCGTGTAGGAAGGTTTTATCCCGTGCTTTTCCATTATGGCCGCACGTAAGGAATCCATTGGAACAGCGTCAATTTCGCGCACGAAGGTCGCCTTGTTTGCAGGATTCATCTCATTATTCAAAGTCCAGAAAGCTCTGGTCATTCGGGATGGCCATTGTACGGTGAATTTTTTATCAGACATGGTGGAACTCCTTGTCAGACATCAGTTTTTCCATCAGATCAGCAGCTGCAACAGGAGCATTATACGTTTCTATCTTATTTTGAAGAAGACGGGCATTAGCAGTGTATTCTTTACTGGTCAAAACGGTGTCGATTGCAGCCAGTAAAGTTGTGGCATCACGTGCATAGCTTTCCGATGTGACCGTTATACCTGCACCAAGTCTCACGACCTGCCTCATATTAAAATCTTGATCAGGAATCGTTGGTATACCTATTACAGGCTTTCCCATCTTCAGTGCTTGATAAATCGTTCCATTGCCGCCGTGACAGATGACTAATGAGGCGGCAGCCATCACTGCATCTCCATCAAGGTAATCTTCTGCATAGATGTGGTCAGGTAGTGGCATGCTGATGCCAGCCAGCCCTCCTGTTGTAATGATGACTATAGCATTTATATCTTTCAGATAATTGACTGCCCTCTCAAAAAAGGCACTGAGACCTGTGGTTCCCATTGTTAAGTAAATGATCTTTTTCTTCTGCTTGATGGCGGCAGTCCACCAAGCAGGCAAAGGCCTCGGCTGCTGTAAAGTCAATGGTCCGATATAATGGTAACTGGAGGGAAGGTTTCGTGTCGGAAAATACTCAGGGACATCAGGGAGCAGTGTCAGGTCTTTGCCCGCAAGGCAATTAGTTGCCGTAATTTTCCTGCTCAATTTATATTTTTTGCTGAGAGCAGCAAACGTTTTCATTGCTTGATTGAATACAAGCATCTCTAAATAAAGGTTCAACCTATCCATATTTTTCCAGCTTTTTGAGTCTCGGGGCAAGATCATTTCTGGAAGCCGATCGAAGAGAGGCACATAGGGAAGAGCCCGGAACTCTGTGGATGAAGCATTCACTATGGCAGCATGTTTAACGGATGCGATATGACAGGAAATGGGAGCGGTAAATCGGCCATCTGTCAAAACAAGATCGGGTTTGGTTTTTGAATAAAGCTCAAGGTCGGCTTCCAGCATCAGATCGATATCCGCATCGCTTACAAATCGGAGCCGTCTCTGCCTGATGTTGTCGTACAGCACCCGTGGATCAGGCTCAAACAGTGGAAGAGTCTGGAAACCGTCTTGCTGAACAAAAGAAAGTTTATTGCCTTCTCCGGCAAAAACAATTTCGTGGCCACGCCGTCGAAGCTCGACAGCCACTGCCAGAGGACGGCTCACGTGGGAAAGAGCATGTGTGTAGGGGATGCAGAGGACTTTCATAGCCGCTTTCAGCATACACACTAATTGGCAATCGTAAAAGCAGGGCGCCCTATCGCCGCCATTATCTTGACTCTGGTACTTTAGCAGAAAGCTGGGATAATCAGTTCTGGCAAACATGATGTGAGCCGAGGGCGTAAGCCGGAAAAACCGGGGAAATGAAATGAGGAGAAGGATTCTCCAACTCAGTCAGTTGACCATAGTGCTTTCAGGCATTTGTTTATGCTCGTCCGTGCACGCCTTGACCACGCCGCATTCAAAAATCATTTCAGCCTCCTCCAATAATAAAACCGTCCGAGTCCGTCTGACCGAAACCATTGCCCGCGCCGAAGTCCGGGGCTTTGATCTCAGTCTTCTGGCCGGTCCCACGCGAAAATACTCAACTTCAAAAGATAAAATGAGTCGCTGGGAATTCCGCTGCAGCAACGGTAAAGTCCGTGCCCTGCAGCTTCTGGAAAAGGGAGCTTCCGCAGCGATCGAATTACCCGAGCCCGTCACGATTCATACTCCTGCCGGCTTCCTCTCCTTCGGCGGGAAACCTTACCGCAATGAACTTCGAATTTACTCCAAGGGATCAACTTGCGAAGTCATCAATGAAGTCGATCTGGAAAAATACCTCGATGGCCTCGTGAATTCCGAATTTTCGGCCCGGTGGAACGAAGACGCGATCGCCGCCCAGGTTGTTGCCGCCAGAACTTATGCTTACTACCAGATGCTGCAGGCTCGCGCAGCCAACCGACATTACGACGTGGACGCCACCATCAAGGACCAGGTCTATGATGGTTCCATCCGTGAAGACTTCCGCTCTTCCAGAGCTGTTGAGAAGAGTCATGGCATCGTCCTGACCCTCGGCACTGCGAATGCTCCCGTTCCTCTCAAAGCCTTTTATCACTCCACCTGTGGTGGTCACACCGAGTTGCCGCAGAATGTCTGGGGCAACCCCCATCCTGGTTTCAAACGTGCGGTCCGCTGCGAGTTTTGCAACCGTTCGCCTGTTTATTCGTGGGATGTTCCGATGAACGGTAAAGAAATCGGCCAGGCTTTGAAAGCAGGGGCTTTAAAAGGCGGAGCATTTCCGGGCTGGCCGAAAAACTGGAAGCAAACTCTGCAAAAAGGCCAGTTGCTTGATCTCAGAATTGCGCACATCACCCCTCAAGGACGTGTGCTGCGTCTTAGAACACTCTGGGCCGATGGTCCGAACGCCGTCGAACTGACGATCTCCGGTTCAAGATTTCGCGAATGGATCGGCTCGACGCGAATCAAGAGTGCTCTTTTCCAGGTTAGTGCCGAGCGCGCCGGCAAGCGGTTGGCTGGCGTGGCCCCGCCCGGTAACAAAAGAGAATGGCATTTCCGGGGGCGGGGCAATGGTCATGGCGTGGGCATGTGCCAATGGGGCGCCAAGGTCATGGGTGAGAAGGGTTATACAATGGGCGCCATCCTCAAGCTTTACTATCCTGACGCGATTCTGCGCCGCCTGTGGTAGTAGAAGCCTTACTGTGACTGGCACTGTGAATAATACTCCTCCTGATTCATTTTCCCTGAGTGCCTATGACTATGAGCTGCCCGAAGAGCTCATCGCTCAAAGGGCCGTTGAACCACGGGATTCATCCCGGCTGCTCGTCGTGCACCGGGAGCGAGGGGTCTGGGAGCATCGAAAATTTTTGGATCTGCCGGAATATCTGGATGCTCACGATCTCATTGTAGCGAATAACTCACGCGTGATGAAAGCCCGCCTCCTTGGACATCGGCTGCGAGAAGAAAAAGGGCAGTGGATCCCCGGCGGCAAAACTGAATTTGTTCTTCTCGAGGAACTGCGTCCCGGCGTTTGGGAAGGCATGTTCCACGCAGCTGCCAAACATCGCCCGGGCGTCCGCTTTGAAGTTCCCACTCCCGACGGCAAAGGCTTGCGAGGAGTATTGATCCGAGGCGCCTCCGGTTCGTCCCACGGAACCGTCGTTGCCGAATTTGACCGGGACCCCGTCGAAAGTGGTGCCGGGGAACTGCCGATTCCGCATTACATCAAACGTGCGGCAGTAAGCCAGGACGAAGCGGATTATCAGACCATCTATGCGAAGCTGACAGGCTCCGCTGCAGCTCCGACCGCAGGCTTGCATTTTACCGACTGCGTTTTGCAGAAGCTGCGCGAAAAAAACGTGGGGTGGGCTGAAGTCACTCTCCATGTAGGGCTCGGCACTTTCCGGCCGGTCAAAGCGGAAGATATCCGGACTCACCATATGCATGAAGAGCGCTTCGAAATTGCGCCGAACACCGCAGAAAAGATCAACCAGAAAAAAACTCAGGGAGGCCGGATCCTGGCAGTTGGCACCACCTCCGTGCGAACTCTCGAAAGCGCCTGGCAGAGGCAGTCTCTGGCCGCCGGGCCGGGCCGGACCTCTCTTTTCATCTACCCAGATGGACCTCGAGGGTTTCATGTCGTTAATCGCCTTCTGACCAATTTTCACCTGCCTCGCTCCACCTTGCTCATGCTCGTATCGGCATTCGGAGGGCGAGATCTGATTATGCGTGCTTACCGGGATGCCGTGGAGGAACGCTATCGTTTCTTCAGCTACGGTGATTCAATGCTGATTTTGTGATTTGAAATTGCTCAACTGCTTTCCTCTACTGAACCCAGTCGTCGGCGGCCAATGCGTTGCAGTACGTCCGTTCTGAATCTGACCCAGGCGACATGTGCCGCGCTCTCAGTCTGTTGAGCCAGTTCGGGTGGGATTGGAAGTTTCTTGATCCAGTCTTTTGCCTGCGCGACGGCTTCATCCACCAGCGTTACAGCCGTTTCCGGACCATTACCGATAATAGGCGAGTTGAGATCCAAAGGGCTCTCGATGAAAGCCCGGTAATGAGGATAAGCCCAAAGATGGAATTCCAGGGTCGCAGCCAGTCCGAATTCGTGGACGGCATGCTCAAGCTCGGCATAGGCGGAAGCCATCGTGACCATTCCTCGCTGGGCAGGTCTTCCGAACCAGATGGGATTGGGCGGGCGAGGCTTGCTGTCGAGCTCATCGCCACTGGCTTCAAGCAGCTCCAATAACTGCTCTTCGCCGTGCAGAGCGGCCAGGCGCTGCAAAGTCCCTGCATGGGCTCTTAGGATACAAATGAGAAAGTCAATGAGTCGCACGGCTCAAGAATACCTCATCAGAAATCCTCCGGAAAGAGATGCTTCCAATCCGAGGGCAAGAAAGTTTTCGATTTGAACTCCGTTCGCGGATCCAGGCCGGGCTTGATCACCATGGTCCAGCGACCATACCAGCCTTGCGCGTCGGAAGGAGCGATCTGTTCGACGAAAAGAGAAATCCCCCCGGGCCAGAGGCTTTCAACGAAATTCTGGTGCCATTTCTCTGCGGAATGTAGCTCAATTTTGGCGTCCACACTCCAAAACGACCAGCCTTCTTCAATGGCTTTTGCCGCAATCGCTCTTTCCCAATCCCGATCATTGCGTTCCAAGGAGCTTCGCAATGAACCTGATAAAGGAGTCAGTTGCGGCTTTCCCGGGATGGAGCTGATTTTTTGATTGGGGCTCAATATGGCGGCCAGATTGTCGTCCAGATCCGGCAGGTTGTTTGAAGAACGTAGAAGTCGGACTCGCTCCATCCAGGATTCCACCAGCTGCATATTGCCGGACTGGTCTTCTGAGAGGCATTGAGTCCTTAGGCCATGAAGTTGCCTGTAAAAATCGCGCAGGATCGCCAATCGCAGGACAAAGCTCCTTGTACCTGCGGCCCAGCGTTTGGATGATTCTGCAAAAGCGCTCTGCAGGGTCACAAAGGGCTCATTTTCTAAAAGGTTCCGTGGGTCGCAGGATGGATTGGTAGATCCCGGTGCTGCGGCGGAAGTGCCGGGTCGGTTTGGGATTTGCCAGGACGCCCTCCATGAGGGAGGCCCGGAAGCCTTGTTCCTGAACGGGCTTTGGTGCGGGAGCCTCGGCGGCTTTCTTTACTTCTGCTTTTCGCGAGTCTTTGTGGAATTGCAGAAGAGCCTCAATCAGAGACTGGTCCTGCAAGGCCGGCTTGTATTCGTCTTTTGAAGTTTCAAACTGGGTCGGATCGAGGGGCGGGAGGGACGCCGGGAGAGGCATCGGCTGCAGCACTGCTTTTGGAACCGGCAGGGGGGGCGGTTTGGGCAGGCTGTCCCGGGTGAGAGTTTCAAGAGGACCAAGCAGATTCAGTGCTTCGAAGATGCTCAGTTTACGATCCATAAATTACATCCCTTCAACTGCTTCGCCAAATACTCGTCAGAAAAATTTCCAAGATCCCGGCGCGAAATTCCGAGTTTTTCGAGCCTCAAGCCGGCCAGGTTTTTTTGCAGAATTCGCAGAGACTCCGGCGGTACTTTGTCTCGAGCTCCTGGAGCGGGCGTAGCCCCGGCACCCAGCAAAAAGACGTGATAAATGGCTTCACGTCTGGAGATGGGGACATAAACACATTGTCCGACTTCTCCGGTGATGACTCCGGCGCGAATATAACTTGAGATGGCGCCGGCAAACTTCCAGTCGAGCAGTCCTGAAAGGCCGGAGAGTGGACGTTCATTCTGGAAAACAAGACTCACCAATCCCTGGATCTCGCCGGCAAAAAGCGCGCGGTCCGGATCAATATCCAGGACCTGAATTTGAGACTGAATGGCTTGATGATCGGCCATGATTCCCCCGAATCTTATTTTACGCGACTTGGACTGCGACGGGTAGGAGGAAATATTTGCCGGGTCAAGCTTCGTTTTCGACGGTCCGGAGCTTCGGCTTGATCGCGTCCAGAATCCCGTTCACAAAAGCAGGAGTTTCCGCGGTTCCAAACTCTTTTGCAAGCTCAACGGCCTCATTGATGATGATGGAGGCCGGAGTTTCCGGGAAGTGCTTCATTTCATAAACGGCCATGCGTAGAATGCAGCGGTCCACCGTTGCCATCCGGTTGAGTTTCCAATTGGAGGCCTGCTGCTCCAGGAGGGGGTCCAGGGTGGATATCTCCCGGAGAGTGCCGGCGATCAGTTCCGCAGCGAATTGCCGGCTTTCTGGAGGAACGTGGAAGTGAACAAAGTGCGCTGTCAATTCTTCAGCCAGCTCCTCGTCATCGGAAGTCTTCTGCTCGGATATGGGATCATGGCGATATAAAAATTGAAGGGCGATTTCCCGGGCCTTGTGACGGGCATTCATGAGGAGCTCCTGTTGGAGTCATTGTCCGGAGTGGCTGCAAATGAAAACAAGAGGCTCTGGGGATCTTCCGGAACGGGGGGGTCCTGTAATTCAGCTACAAATTCTTCCACGTCGCGGAATTCACGATAAACGGATGCAAACCGCACGTAAGCTACCATATCGAGGCCGTGGAGTTCCACCATGAGCATCTGCCCGATAGTCCGGGCGGGAATTTCCTTGAGTCCGAAACTCTGGATTCGGCGTTCAATTTTACTGATCGTTTCCTCAACTTTGGCAGTGGGAATGGATCTCTTCTGGCAGGCCTTCTGAATGCCACGAACAATTTTGTCACGGTTAAAAGGTTCCCGGCGTCCGTCTTTCTTGATCACCGAGGGCATGACTTCTTCGACCCGCTCATAAGTGGTAAAGCGTCCTTCACAGCGAGGGCATTCACGCCGGCGCCGGGTGATATCCCCGGGCTGATTGAGCCGGGAATCGATCACTTTGGTGTCAAGAGTTGTGCAGTACGGACATTTCACAAAATAGGTCTCCAGTGCGCCTTGTATCCGATTTAGTGCCCCTGTTCAATGCTTTCCCCGGGGGGCATCGACCAGGTGTTCTTTTAGATATTCATAGCCTTCCTCCAGAACGAAGAGGTTCAAAGCTTGCTGGGACGAGGGGTGGAGAGAGCGGAATCTGAGCCCTACTTTGAGATTGGCCCCTTCGGACGCTTCCTTTGATACTTTGGACCAACAGATCTCGGCGTGGCACCGGATCCGGATCGTGCTGATTTCGAAGCTGATTTGTTCCAACTCAACCCCCTTTTTGAAGATTTCCTCATCATTCTGATCTGCAAAAAAGGCGAGACCCCCGGCGCTGATATTGAGTACCTTGAAAAAACGGTCGGCAATCCGGACGAAACAGTCGGAATCCTCCGGGATAGCCAGGCGGAAATAGTTGCGTCTTTGGACTTCATACACATCCGCTGGAACTTTGATGATCAGGTGGTTTCCGTCGAAACCAATGCTCTTCTCATCGATCGTGAAAAAGAGACTGCCTCGCCGATAAGAAAGATTGACATACAAGCGGCCAAAAAGGGATTCCGCATCGATATCACTCGGAATTTTGACGCTCAGGGCGGGAATATCCATCAGAACATTGATAATACGGGCATTGAACCGTACCTGCTGACCGGGGGTCCAGATCTGCGCGTTGGCGTCCGTCTTCATCAGTTCGCGTAAATAGCTTTCCCTCTGCATCTTGCCTGCAATCCGAGTGAAAAGCGGTTCTTTGGGAGCGAGCTCCCGTTGAATCTGGTAAAGGGCGGTCGTTTTGGAAATAGGTGAAGAACCCTCCGGCTCGGCCACACCCATCAGATCCCGCCAGGGGATCTCGTTTTCCTGGGCCTTCTCAAACCGGATATTCGGATTGTTGATCACTGCGGCCGGGACCCTGAGCTTGTAATCGTTCAGAACGCTTGCATGGATGGCAGGCCACTTCTTGAGCGCAATTTCTGAGTTGGCGGGAATTTGCAATTTGCGGCTCTGATTCACCGCGAGAATATGTGCCTTGGTTTCGCTCTCCTCGAGAAAGGAAAGTTGGGGATTCTTGCTGATGAAAATCCAGTGGAAATCCTGGAAGCGCGGGCGTTTTCCCCAGAAGACCCACGAGCCGTTTTCGCCGAAGAAGAGTTTATCCGGCTTTTTCGCTTTCCATTCCCAAACCGAATGGCCATCTTCATAATTCAGCTCGGCATCCTCACGACGGGTCCAGACTCCTGCTGAAGGGCCTGGTCCAACAAGATCAATAATCCATTGGTCCTGCACAATGCGGACATCTTCTGGCCTGCGAAGAAGCCAGCAGTTCTCTGGAAGCTGAAGCGGCTCGATCATTTCGAAGCTGCTCTGCCGGACGAAATAGTTGAAACCATGGCTGAGATTTTCGAGGCCGGCAGGCAAGTGCTGGGCATCCGCGATATTTTCGGTTCTAAGCAGCGTTTCAAGTCGAACCTTCAGTGCTTGGGGACGGAGCGAAATCGCGGTGATGACCTGTGCAAAACCGAGTCGTTTGAGGATTGCCTGGGTCCGGCCATGGGCCAGCCAGTTCAAGGAAATCGGTACAAGGCGTCCCTCCCTGATTTGAGAAAGGAATTTGCGGACAAAAAGTATTTCTGCCTTGAGGTCTTCAATGGAGTGCTGCTGCCGGAGCACATAGGCCCAGCCCGCCGCTGCAAGGAGCTCCTCCAGTTCTGTTTCGGTTTCGCAAAGGAGGAATTCATACCCCGCCGCTTCAGCAGCCTGGTGGCACGCGTTTTCGAAAAGGCTATCGAGCTTGGGCCCTGAGGAAATCAAAAGCCGTCGGAGAGTTTCAGTTTTAGACATTCCCTCTGATTATAGGGACAAAAAGCAAATCGTCCAATTATTATCAGGTCTTATTGCGGCATGGCTCCGTAAAGCGGGAAGGATTTGCAAAGTTCGTGAACCTTTTTGCTGATCCGATCCAGTAATACTGGTTCTCCATTTGAGGAGAGTGCCTGGCCAATCCAGGTTGCAACTTGCTTCATCTCTGGCTCTTTCAAACCGCGGGTCGTGATTGCCGGAACACCAATTCGTATTCCACTTGTAATAAATGGACTGCGCTTTTCGTTTGGAATAGTGTTCTTGTTCACAGTAATTCCTGCTTGTTCGAGCCAGTGTTCAGCGTCTTTGCCGGTCACCAAGCCGTCGCCTGTTCTTGTAAGGTCAACCAGCATCAAATGGTTGTCCGTTCCGTCAGTGACGAGCTTGACTCCTTGCTCAGTGAGCTCTTCGGCCAGCTTCTTTGAATTTGCGAGGATCTGTTTCTGGTAATCGATGAAAGAGGGGCTGAGCGCCTCTCCAAAAGCAACGGCCTTTGCCGCGATGACATGAACAAGTGGACCACCCTGGATCCCGGGGAAGATTTGAGAATTCACCGCTTTAAGTTTATCGGCCGAGCAGAGGATGAGGCCGCCCCGGGGGCCGCGCAAAGTCTTGTGCGTCGTTGAAGTCGTATAGGCCGCGTGAGGAATGGGGGAGGGATGAAGGCCTGCCGCAACCAAACCCGCGATATGGGCCATATCCACGACAAAGGTTGCTCCCACTTCTCTTGCGATCTGGGCCATTGCCTCAAAATCAATGATTCGGGGATAGGCACTGGCTCCGGCGACGATGACCTTCGGGCGCTCCTTGAGAGCGACTTCCCGAACGATGTTGTAATCCAGCAAATGGGTTTCGGGATGAACTCCGTAACCGACTGCGCGAAAGAGTTTGCCGCTGAAATTGGCAGGACTGCCGTGGGTCAGGTGACCCCCGTTCGCCAAGCTCATGCCGAGCAGGGTGTCTCCGGGAGAGAGGAGGGCAAAGTAAACAGCCATATTCGCCTGGGATCCCGAGTGTGGCTGGACATTGGCTGCTTCGGCCTTGAAAAGCCTGCAGGCGCGCTCGATGGCAAGGGTTTCCACCTGGTCTGCATATTCGCAACCGCCGTAATAGCGTTTACCGGGATAGCCCTCGGCATATTTGTTGGTGAAGATGCAGCCTTGGGCCTGGAGTACCGCCCGGCTCACATAATTTTCAGACGCAATCAACTCAAGCCCGCTTTCCTGCCGCTTGCTTTCGTTGGAGATTGCCTCCTGTACGCGCGGATCCTGGATCTGAAGGTCTCTTAGAAAATCGGTATTCGTCATACCTGTTCTCCTCTGAAATCAAAAAGGCCGCTTGCGAGAAGGCTTTGAGCAGGTGGAGGTCTCGAGTGCGGTGATTTTTGCGATTCGACTTTTATGTCGCTGGTCTTTACTGAAAGGTGTCTCAAGCCAGACAGATGCGATTTCAGCACCGTAGGCGGGAGCAATGAACCGAGAGCCGAGACACAGGACGTTCGCGTCATTGTGCTCACGCGAAAGTCTGGCTGCGACGGTGTTTTCGACCACCGCTGCCCGGATCCCGGGAATTTTGTTTGCTGCAATGCTCATCCCGATTCCAGATCCGCAAATCAGGATTCCAGGAAGCGTAGGATCAGCCGCGACTTTTTCAGCGAGCTTGCGTGCAAAATCAGGATAATCTACGCGGTCGCCATTCAAGGGGCCCAAGTCCTGCCATTTCCAGCCAGGAAGCGCTTTGATGATTGCGGCTTTGAGTTCAATACCGGCGTGGTCCGAGGCGATGAGAACGGTTTTCGTTTTTTTCATACCTTCCCGAAAATCAGCGTCGAATTGGTGCCTCCAAAACCGAAGCTGTTAGAAAGAGCGTAATTCAATTGCTTTTCAACCGTCTGGTTTGCAGTGAAATCCAGGCCGAGTTCTTTGCAGGCCGGATCCAGATTGTCGAGATTGATGGTCGGCGGAATTCGACCTTCGCGGATTGCGAGAATTGAAAACAGTGCTTCCAAAGCGCCAGCGGCGCCGAGCAGGTGACCGGTCATGGACTTTGTGGAACTGAGATGCAGGTGCTTCGAGGCATCCGGGAACAGTCGGGCAACGGCTCGCGCTTCTTCGATGTCACCCGTCGGTGTGGATGTCCCGTGCGTATTGACATAGCCGATCTGCTCGGGATTCAGGCCGGAACTGGTCAGGGCCATTTTCATCGCGCGGAAGCCACCTTCGCCTCCGGGCGCCGGTGATGTGATGTGATAAGCATCGGCGGAAAGTCCGTAGCCGACGAGTTCCCCATAAATTCTGGCGCCGCGGGATTTTGCAGCTTCATATTCCTCAAGGACGAGTACCGCAGAGCCTTCGCCCATGACAAAGCCGTCGCGATCAGTATCAAAAGGACGGGAAGCCTTTTCGGGCGCGTCATTGCGAGTGGAAAGCGCTTTCATTGAAGCGAAGCCGCCGATTCCAAGTCTGCAGATCACGGACTCGGCTCCACCGGCAATCATGATATCAGCATCGCCCCGCTGGATCAGCCGCGCGGATTCACCAATGGCATGGGAGCTGGATGAGCAGGCAGTCACGGTGCAAAGGTTCGGACCCTTCAGATTCAAAAGCATACTGAGCAGTCCAGATGCCATGTTCGGAATGGATTGCGTGATGAAGAAGGGAGTGATTCTTCTGTAACCCTTGGCCAGATAATCATCGTGAACGGCCTCAATTTCTGGAAGACCGCCCATCCCTGCACCGATATTGATTCCAATCCGGTCGGGATCGATTTTGCTGCGCACACAATCCAGGCCGGAATCCTGATAGGCCTGCAACCCGGCAGAAAGTGCGAAGTGGCAGAACCTTCCCACCCGGCGGGCATCTTTGGCGCTGGAAGCCTGATGAATGATTTCTTCTGGGGGACCGTCTGGATTGGGCCGTAGCGGCCCAATCGGCGCCGTGACGTCAAAATTTTTGACTTCAGCAGCAAAAGTGACGGGACAGTCAATTGGATCAAAAATGGTTATTTTTGCCGCGCCACTTCGTCCTTCAAGTGCATTGTTCCAGGTGGACTGGAAAGTCAGACCGAGAGGAGTGACTGCTCCAATTCCGGTAACAACAACCCTCCGGGATCCGTTGGGGCGGTTACCAGTTGAGCTTGATGTTGATGCCACCGGGTTTGAAGCGGTCATCCTTTTAACCTCGGTTGAAACTTACGCCGTTGTGGCTTTGGTGCTGATGTAACTGACGACGTCGCCGACAGTTTTGATTTTCTCAGCATCATCATCCGGAATCTCGAGATCAAATTCTTCTTCCATCGTCATGACGAGTTCGACAATATCAAGACTGTCTGCGCCCAAATCGTCAATGAACGATGCGGTCTTAATGACCTTGTCGGGTTCGACGGCGAGCTGATCACAGATAATATTGCGGATTCTTTCTTCAACAGATGCTGACATTCCTGATTCTCCTTACGTTTCATAAAACCGGCGCGAACCTGTGAGTTTCAACTCACATATATTGACCGCCGTTAATCCCAATCACCTGACCTGTGATGTAGCCGCTAGCGGGTGACGCCAGGAAGGCTACCAGATTGGCAACGTCTTCGGGATTACCGAAAAGACCGAGCGGGATGGTTCGCAGAATGGCTTCTTTTTGCTCGGCAGTCAAGACTTCTGTCATGTCGGTCGTGATAAAACCGGGGGTTACAACGTTGACACGAATGTGCCGGCTCCCGATTTCGCGTGCGATGCTTTTGGAAAATCCGATGAGTCCGGCCTTGGCTGCAGCATAGGCACTTTGGCCCGCATTTCCCATCTCACCGACGACTGAGGAAATTTGAATAATTGAGCCTTGCTTCGCGCGCACCATCTGTTTCAGCGCGGCGCGGGTGCAGTAAATCGCACCTTCAAGATCGATAGCCAGCGTTTTACGGAGATCTTCGTCCTTCATCCGCAAAATCAAACCATCACAGGTGATCCCGGCATTATTCACCAGCACGCTGATGGGGCCGGCATTTTTCTGGATCAGCTGGAACTGTTCATCCACTTGCGCGGATTGCGAAACATCGAAACGGCAAAGCTCCGCCGTGCCACCGCTGGAAACAATTGCTGCTTGCACTTCAGCGGCCTTCGCCTCGTTGCTCGTGTAATTTATGAAAACGTGAAAACCATCCTGGGCCAGCTTCTGTGCGATTGCCGCGCCGATGCCGCGAGAGGCGCCGGTGATGACTGCGATGGGTTTCGTCATTGAGAACCTCCTGGAGGAACTGCTGGGGAAGTTGCGGCTTCTGGAGCGGGTCCGGCTAGTACTTTGCCCGTGTTTGTCAGAGAGGCAACATCCGAGACGTTCAAAAGGTCGCAGGATTTGCCGAGCGGTTGGGCAATCCTTTTGGTCAGTCCGGAGAGAACTTTGCCGGGACCAAATTCCACAAACCGGGTGTAGTTCTGTTCGAGCAGATGGGTCACCGATTGTTTCCAAAGAACGGCATGATCCACCTGTTCCACCAGAAGCTCGAAAATGATTCCGGATTCCTGCGTCAAGCGCGCCGTGCGATTGGGAACGTACGGGCAAACCGGCCTGCGCGGTTGAGCCAGGGAATCGGCATTCGCAAAAAGTTCGGCCATGCGCGTGCGTGCCGGTGACATCAGAGTCGAGTGGAAAGGCGCGCTGACTGACAGCGGAATTGCTTTGCCACCCGGAAATTCTCCGCCGCCTTTGATCAGTGCAATGGCTTCGGCCACGGCATCAGTTGAGCCGGCAATCACAATCTGCCCTGGAGCGTTGAAATTTGCGGGCTCGACGGTTGCTGCAACACTCAGCTCGGAATTCTCACCTGAAGCGCGGCGTTTTCGGGCATTCTCGGAAGCCTGCGCACAAAGTCTTTCCACGTCGGCGTCGGCGAGGCCCATGACGGCCGCCATCGTGCCCTGCCCGGCCGGTACGGCCTGTTGCATGGCTCGACCCCGTTCACGAACCCAGGCTGCGGCTTTGGCCAGCGGCAGGGAGCCTGCGGCAACGAGAGCTGAATATTCTCCCAGAGAATGGCCGGCGACGGCAGCCGGCAGGAAGCCGAATTCCTGTACGGCGATTCGAAACGCGGCTACAGAAACGGTGAGCAGACAGGGTTGCGTGTTTTCCGTCAGCAGGAGCTCCGCTTCAGGTCCGTCAAAGCAGAGCTTGCGGATATCGAGGTGAGTGGAGTCGGAGGCTTCCTCAAAAACTGTCTGGGCTGATTTGAAATTCTGGAAAAGATCTTTTCCCATTCCAACAGTCTGGGAACCTTGACCGGGGAAAAACGCAACCGTCAGTACGCTGGATGTGTTTGTCATATTCACCACCTTACAAGGACAGAACCATAGGTCAGACCGGCGCCAAAAACATCCATCAGCACGGTTTGCCCGGATTTGATCCGACCATCACGCACGGCCTCGTCCAGCATCGACGGCACTGTTGCCGAGGAGGTGTTGCCGAAGCGTTCAATGTTCAGAAGAACTTTTTCCATCGGAAGATCGAGTCGTTTTGCGACGGCTTCAATGATCCGGAGATTCGCCTGATGGGGAATGAACCAGTCGAGGTCGCTCAGCTTCAGGTGATTTACTTCGAGTGCGAGAGCGGCATAGTCACTTAGAGTTTTTACCGCCACTTTGAAGATTTCCTTGCCCTTCATATGAACTTTGTCGAGGCCTTCGGCATGCCGGGCCGCGGTGACTTCCATGGCCGAGCCGCCGGCCGGAACATGCAGAAGTTCCCAGAAGCTTCCGTCACTATGAAGGTGCGAAGAGATAATCCGGCTGGGGGAATCAGCCGTGGTGCGTTCCACGATCACGGCACCTGCACCGTCGCCGAAAAGGATGCACGAGCCACGGTCCTTCCAATTGACGAATGTGCTCAGGACTTCGCTTCCGATGACGAGAATGGTTTTGGATGAGCCGGTTTTGATGAATTGATCGGCAACAGTCAGAGCGTAAAGAAAGCCTGAGCAGGCCGCGTTCATGTCTAGGGCCCAGGCATTTTTGGCACCGAGCTTTTGCTGGAGCCAGCATGCGGTTGAAGGAATAATCGTGTCGGGGGACGCGGTCGCGTAAAGAATCTGGTCGATGTCTTCGGGGCGTTTGCCCGCCATCTCGAGCGCGCGTTTGGCTGCAGCCAGTCCGAGGGAGGAATTCAGCTCGTCTGGATTCCCCGGCTCAGAAATCCTTCGTTCAACAATCCCGGTGCGTTCGCGGATCCACTCATCACTGGTTTCGATATTCTGTGCGATTTCAAGGTTGGTGAGGCGACGTTTCGGAAAAGCTGAACCCGTACCGGTAATTCTCGAAGCGTAGAGATTGGTCATTGAGTATTTCTCATTTTAAACGCACGTCCGCCTGTCGTCTGCCTAGAGGAAAGGCCCGAACAGGTACACGTCTGAATTGGCGAAACGCTGGTCGAAAAAATTTTTCGTTTCTCAAGCCGTAGCGGTCTTGGAAGGAAGAACTGCCTTGCCGTTATACATTCCGCATTTGCAGACCCGGTGAGGACGGGTGGGTTCACTGCAACTGGGGCAGGTTTTAACGGTGGTTTTGTCGAGTTTGTTTCCGGCTGCGAAACGGCGCATGTTGCGACGACTGCGAGAAACTTTCTTTTTTGGTGTTGCCATGGTTTTCTCCTCTTTTTTCTTCTGATCAGAATTTGAAATTTTCAAGCACCGAAAACGCGGTGTTGCGTTTGGCGAGCTTGGCGCAGGCACATTGGCCGGCGTTCAGGTCTGTTCCGCAATTGGTACAGACACCCTTGCAGCCTTCATTGCAGAGAGGCTGAAGCGGGATCTTGAAGTGAATCTGTTCGGTGAGCACGTCACCGAGATCGACCTTGTCTTCAGGTACATACGTGATGTCGAGGTCTTTTCCGAGTGTTTCGGTATCATCACTCGTGAACTGGTCTTCGGCTTCTTGTTCCTGGTGCGCATGGCGCGCGAAGCCCTGGTTCTGTCCGCCGGGTTTACCTGGTTCCTTGAGATGGCCTACACCGGCCATGACTGGGTCGGTGCAGTAAAGACCTGAGAAGCCGGAGTCGCAAACATGCTTGAAGGAAACACCGCAACGGCTGCACAGAAGCTCAACGTGAGTCTTGAAGCTTCCTGAAATCACGACGATTTCGTCAATCTTGCGAAGCGTGTAGTGGACCCTGACTGAACGGCCTGCAGAACTTGCGTTCGGACCTTCCAGGGGGTGTTCGTCAAGGCGCAGGACTGCGTCCTTTACCCAGGATTGCTCCTCGGTAAAGTCCAGGTCCGTGCCCTGATCAGTGATTTCGTTTAAATAAATCTTCATCGGTCAAATGTCCTAAGTTTGGGGAACTTAGCCGGGATTATGTTGCCAAGTCAACCGGAATCTCCCCCCTGGCTTTTGGGAAAGTCTCCAGCTCAGGCGCCGATTTTTTAAAGCAGCAGGAGAAATGCCCAAAACCTTGAGCTGAAAACGGGTGACAAAAGCCAAGGTTTCACTGAGGAGCTTTCGGGCTTTCGCAGCTGAAAGCGCAGGGCTGACAGTTAATTCATTTTCAAACCAGAGCCGAAAGGCCTCCGGCAAAAGGAGCCCCCCGCCAGCTAGACTGCCATCAGGCAGGCGGCTACCACCCATTTCTGAAGAAAGCTGGGCCCGAAGTGGACCGAAAGAATGCCAGGTACCACGCCGGGTGGCAGCTGAGGGCGCACAGTCAGACACGAAACAAATGGGGTTTTGTCTGGCACGCGAACCCGAACCCGTACAATGAAGCTGACAGGTCCAACGGATCAACGTCGGTGAAACGTGTACCCGATCGGCAATAATTTCGATGTAAACGTCCTTGCGGCTCAAGGCGGCCCCAAGAACCCCCGGGGCGCGCTGGTGAAATGAAAGGGCGTTCCAGGCATGGGTGACTCCTGTCACGCCACAATCAAAGGCCAGCCGGGCCTGGGCTTCGGTAGCCTGTGAATGTCCGAGCGAAAGGATGATTTTGTTTCTCCGGGCCCAGCGGGCTACTTGCAGGAGTGCGGCTTTGTCCTGAGTTTCTGGTGCGAGAGTGATGATTTTAAGCGTCTTATGGCTCGCCATCCAGAGGGTTTCAAGTGCTTGCAGGCTGAGCGGTTGAATGGCTTTGGGCGGGTGGGCCCCTGCGGAATGTGGGTTAATGAAAGGGCCTTCCAGGTGAATCCCAAGAGGGATTGCACTGCGGGTGCTTCGGGTACTGTGGATCCAGCTGCCGAGTCTTTCGAGGGTTGGAACGAGAACTTCAAGCGGGGCGCTCAAGGTGGTTGGACAGAAAGCGGCGACTCCTTGCTTCCAGAGTTTCGAAGCCAGCATGTCAAGTTCTTCCGGGCCGGCTCGCATGAGATCAATCCCAAAAGCACCATGGAAATGAATATCGATCAACCCTGGTGAAATGACGGGCGAAATTCGACGATTGTTCTTGACGATAGATTTTCGACGTGGCACCCAAACAAGCTAGCACGGAAGAGGTGGAAACAACATGGGAACAGCCGGTAAAGGCTCGAAAAGCAAAACCATAGCCCCAAAGTCAAACAAGGCGCAAAGTCATGCACATAGTCATGCGCATAGTCATGCGCATAGTCACGCCAGTAAAAAATCGCCGAAGAAAGGCGTTTCCAAAGCAACCGCCAAGCCTAAAAAGACAGCTGCACCGGTGAAAGGGAAGCTGGCCTCCCTCAAGGAAGCGCTTCTGGGAAAAAAGAAGGCGCCCGCCAAGGCTGAAAAGACTCCGCTCAAAACCAAGCTCGCTGGAAGAAAACCCGCCAAGCCAGTTCATGAGCCGAAGCCCTCAGGAAAAGGCGCCAAAGTCTCGGCTGCTCCTGCGACCGCCACCAATAAAAAAGCAGATAAAAAAGCCGGCAAGATCAAAGCCGCCAAGCCTGCAAAGGCCGGAAAATCAGTAGGTGGAAGCGTATCAAGTCGCGCGTCCGGAAGAACTGAGCTGGGTTCCGATACCGTCTGTCGCGAAGTCGCCTGCGAAGGTCTCGCCACCACCGTGGGTTACTGCCGGTTGCACTACATCAAGAACTGGAAAAAAATTCAGCGTAAAGTGATCATTTTGCGCGAAAAGAAATTGAATTCCTACATCGAAGAACTTGTTCTGAAGTATCCCGATAAGTACATCGAAGCGATCCGTGAAGATCTGGACAATGACAAGGAATTCGCAAAGGTCATTCACGATCTGGACCTCGATGAGTCGGTCGACGAATATGATCCGGAAGGTGAGGCCGATGAGGGCCTGATCGACAATATCCGGCGTGAGATCGAAGACGAAGGCGAAACGTTCTAGTCCGTTTCCCTGGCGGGTGAGAGGGTATTCGTCAGCGGGTTCATTTTGATTTTCATTTTTTGAATCTGCCCCTCTTGCGCGGGCTGATTGCCTTCATTGACGAAGACTCCGCGCAAAATGAAGTAGGCTGCCGTAGAGACACTTTTTTCAAAAATGCGTACCGACTGAGGCGACAGCACAAGCTTGATGACCCCGCCCTTACGGCAGGCGTCAAAGAGAGTCACGGGTAATTTGGTCAGAAACGTCTGATCCATCAATTCGTTGAGCGGAAGTTTGACGAAAAAGTGGACGGTATTGAAGCGGGTCAGGGCCTCGGCTCTTTCATTCGCATCTTCTCCCGGCAAAACGGATTTGTAAATTTGGTCTTGCACGCGAGTTGTCCCCAAGCCCAGTAATGCACGTGACCCCAGTCGGGGTAAGTAACTCATCCCGCTCAATGCGATTGTTCTGCTGGTCACGCCCGATATCAGCATGATGGCGTTGGAACCCAAGAGGTCCGCGCCTACCAACTGCAGTCCATCATCGCCTTTCAGTCGACCTGCTCCGAGGAGTTCTGCCGCTCCAATGGACCCGATGCTGATCAGGTTGCCGGCCACGATGGATTCCTTGACGAAGGATTTTCCCGCCAGCTGACCTGACATGATGTCCATGCAATTCATCACGCGTGATTCAGTGTTCATTGCGTTCGTCTGGTGACGAAGCTGGGCTTCCGGATATTTATTTCTGAGTTGAATGAAAGCCTCATCGGCTTCCTTGGCACTGAGGTCAATCCCGTGTTTCAGCTGAAATTCAGGATTTCCGTCAACAAGGCGCACCGTTCCGGTCTCTTTTATAATCAGAGATCGAGGCAGCTTGCTTGCGGCGTCTGGCTCCATCTTGGCGATCCAGAGAGGTTCTTTCGGTATTCCTGGAATATTTTCGTCATGCAGAAGGAAAATCTGATCATCGACATCGATTACATAGTGGAAAGATTTTTCGCTCTCCTTCAGTTCGCGAATCGCCTCACGATCAAATTCCCGAAGGCTCACCCGGTGAATGAATGCGGAATCCGGCACGTGGGTCACGGCTGCTGAAACGGGGGAATATTTCAGAATTCCGGCTTCGGAGAGTTTCGTCACTTCAGCTTCGCTGAAGCCGGCGTTTCTCAAAATCCGGGCAGTTCGGGCGGATTCAGCGACGGTGAGGCCCTCCTGGACAGATCCCAGTTCATTCACCTGCTGGATTGCCCGTGCCTGGCTCTCGTTGATGCTCCGGCCGAGCAGGGCAGAATTGCTCTTTCGGAGTTCTTTCAGTTCTATTATCGAATGATTCACCTTGAACGGATTTACTTCTTTCAGGAATTCAGAAAATCGGGATCTCAGGCAGGAGGGTTGGGGGGCAGCGGCTTTCGCCGTCGATGAAATCAAAAGCATGCTAATTGAGAAAATGAGAAAGAAGAACAGCTCTTGCGCCCAACTTTTCGGGTACCTGCTTTGAGTTGCTGTTGTGCGTTGAAAAAAGTCCATGATTCTGCTTTACGGATCGGAAATTCAGGTTCATTTCCTGAGCTTTATCGCAGTTTTTGGGCTGATTTAGACGCGCAGCATTAAAGGTGCCTAGTGCTTGGTCGAATTCTTTGAACTTTTCCCGGTTATAAAGAGCTTTTCAGTTTCTTCCTGTTCTTCTTCCAGCATTTCCTGAAATGTGGGGTCGTGCTTTGCCAGCCAATCATCGGCCATGCGGTCGAGATTGGGGTTGGCTTTGTCCATTTTCAGATAAATGGTTCTTTTGTTCACGACGAAAGAGGTCCAATCGTAAGGAATTCCTTCGAGAGCGGAGAGGGATTCGTCCGCAACCTGGAGCAGTCGCTTGGGAGTCTCCGGATCGAGCAAGTCCCCGAAAACCGAAGCGATTGCATCGACACAGGCGCTGAGAATTTCCTCGACGGTCGGAGAGCTGGCCTTGGGATCAAAATCGGCACTGGCGTAAACCGTGGAAGCGGCGAGGTGATGGCTCTGCGTGAGCGAGACGGCCAGGACCACTTCAGTGCTGAAAATTTCACCGGAGGCAGTAAACGTCGCCTTACTGGAAGTGAGCTTGGTCAGCGCTTTGAGCCCGGGATCGAAATTCGCTGTAAAGACATCGCGAACCATTTTCAGGTAGTCCTTGGGAAGGAGGCTGGATTTCAGGTGATCGGGTTTTCGGCGTTCAAGGGTCATAAATTACCTGTCATTTTCAAATAATTCCGGGAGGCAGCTTGTCGAGTTTCGGAAGTTCACCCAATTTCACTTCAATGTCCATCTTCTTCCGGCCGCGTACGACGGAGATTGTGGCTTTGGCGCGGGGTTTGAATTTCGAAAGGACACGCTCGACCTCGTTCGGTTCACTGACCGGGGTCGTATTCACTGCAATAATCACATCGCCCTGCTGGAAACCGGCGAGGTCTGCCGGCGCACCTTCGACGATATTGTAAACGAGCACCCCTTTGTCTGCAGCCAGACCAAAGTGCATGGCGATCTGAGGTGTCATGCGGTCGGACATCACCCCCAACCAGGGGCGGGGGACGCGTCCGAACTGTTTGAGGTCGGCCAGGATATTCTTGGCTTCATTCACCGGGATCGCAAATCCGAGACCACCGCTCTGCCCGGTTCGTGAGTAAATCACCGTATTGATGCCAATGGCCTCTCCCTTGCTGTTGAAGAGGGGGCCACCGCTGTTGCCGGGGTTGATGGAAGCATCCGTCTGCAGGAAATTATCAAAAGGACCTTGGCCGATGGTGCGGTTCTTGGCGCTGATAATGCCGATTGTCACTGTGTGCTGGAGTCCGAAGGGATTGCCGACGGCAAAAACGGTCTCGGCAATTCGGACCTGATCGGAATTCCCCAAAGGCGCAGGCTTCAGATCCGGGGGCGGCTTGCGTTCGGCAGTGCGGATCTGTAAAAGCGCGAGATCCATCTTCTGATCCTTGCCGATGATCTTGGCTTTGAACTGACGCTTGTCAAAAAGCGTGACGAGAACTTCGGTTGCCTGGTCCACCACATGATTGTTCGTCAGAATGAAGCCGTCCGCATCGATGATCAAACCGCTTCCCAGGGAAGTCTGGGTCTGCCGTCTTTCGAGGGGAATACCCCAGAACTGCAGGTAGTCCTCCATTCCGGCGATCCGGTTGCTGACGACTGTGCTGGAGCTGATGTTCACGACGCAAGGAAGGGTGTTCTCAACCAGGTCCGGGAATCCGGAGGGGGGAATGGGGGCTGCGTTCGCAATCCCTGCAAAGGGGTGGGTAAGGAAGCCTGCCAAAAGGAGAAGGATTTGTACCATGCCATTTTTTAACGCGGGTCGGGGCCAGAGATCAAGTATTTCAGAGATTGGCAAACTGGAACTTCGAGGCCAGGACCACCGGGGCAATGCTTGCGGCCTCTGGTGAGAGGATCTTCCAGGCGCCGCGTTCTTTTTTGAGCCGGAAAACGACCCGCCTTTCGCGTTCCTGTGCCGGTACGACCGTTCCGTGCGCATCGGCTACGCCGAGCAGCTCATAAGTGACTTCGACAGAAGCTTCGTCTTTCACTGCCGAGTCCAGTCGCGCGCTGGCAATTTCATATTTTTGCGCGACATAGAACGAATCCTGCTCCGGGAGATCCTTCCAGAACGTAAACGCTTTGCGCTCCACCTCCAGCAGGCCCGACCAGACGAAGCCTGAGGCATCCCGTCCGCAATAATAACTGATGACCTCTTCAGGGGTTCGAAAGCTGTTCTGAAACCGGAGAGGCTCATGCTCGAGGGCCGTAGGCGCAGCAGAGGCCAGCGTAACAAAGAGAACGCCGAGCCAATAGCCAAGGTGCCGGCGGACGCTCATTTCTTTTTCCCCGCTGTGACATCCCTGTAACGGCAGGCGGCGTTATCTTCCGCCATGAGCCGGAGATTGGCGAGACCTGGGCGGATTTTCCGGTACTCTTTGTCGTCGGGATCCGTCGACAGGGAGAAATTGTATTCAACAAGACGGGAGCCGTCCGTGCTGGGTTCGGCCACTTGGGCAATCATCTTCTTCTGATCATAATTTTTGACGATCAGCACCCGACCATTGGGTTGCCAGGGAATCCGGTGGACCAGAAGATCTCCGGGCTGGGGGATTTCTCCGATGTAAATGTCCACGGCTTCGAACCCTTTGGCGACTTTCTTCAGGATCTCCTCGCGCCCGTTCCCCCATTTCACGCCTTTGGGGAGTTCTCCCGTGCGGCTGAGCGACCAGATTCCCCTCAGATCCATGGTGGTCAGATTGGCTTTCCGGAATTTCGGCGAGAGAGTGGCTGCAACGAAGGTGGGGCAGTCGAGATCGGATTTTCCGGTCGCATTCAAATAGCCGTTATGCAAAAGCGGAATGAGCTTGGTCTGGCCATTGGGCAGGGCCACGCGGACATTTTCGGCCAGGAAAAGTTTCTGCAGCAGCGCGGTCCTTTCGCTCTCGAGCAGACCATTGAACATGAGCAGCCGGTCAATGACGGAGTCCTGTTCCTTGTTGGCCCTCGAAAAAAGTTCGCGCAGCTTTTCATTGCTCAGAAGGGGATTGGCTTTTCCGTTTTCGGCAGTCCCGTTTTGCGAATCATTCAAGAGAGTTTGCGCGATCTTGGCCTTATCCGCAGCATTGAAGAGGGTATTGCGAAGTTGCGCCTGGTCCGCCTGGCTGATCCCCTTCACGCGCCCCTGGTCCAGGAGCTGGCTCATGCGCCCGAGCTCGGCTTCGGCGCGCTTGAGGCGACTCGCGAGTTCACTTTGCGAGACACCCTGGTAGCGGTCATCCAGAATCTTGCGATCGCTTTCCTCCTGGTTTTTGACCTGGATGTTTTTCCGCAAGGCGGAGTTCGAAAGTTCGTTGCCTCGCGCCAACTGGCTCAGCATCAGGGCGTTCTGCAGGGAAACGGAGTTGCTGCCACCAAAGCCTTTGCTCAATCGGGCCAGATCGCTGCCGATTTTGGAAATCAGTGATTTTCTTTTTTTGGGTGTGGTTGGATTGGCTGCCCCAGGAGGTTTCTCTCCGGTCGTGGGCTCTGCCGGGTCGTTTGGGTTGGCCGGATCGGCCGGGCTGACGGGATTTGCGGGGGCTCCCGGCACGATGGGTGCGGGAGCGGTCCCGGTACTTCCGAGAGGAAAATTGTCACAGGTTTCAGTTGCGGGACTCTCGCCGACCGTGGGGACAGCAGGATCTTCCGCCAGAGCCAGAGACATGAACAGGACTGATAAGAAGGGCAAAAGCAGGTGGATTTTCACGTTTTAGAATTCCTGCTGTTTGGCTGATCCAGCGTTAATAGAGGGTCCGGTGCCTGTCGTTGCCGGTCCCGGGACTTCGTCTTTTTTCACAACGGTGCTGATTCCAGTTGAGGCTTCTTTCTCCCGGGTGGAGGCTGCGGTGTTCTTCTTTTGCTCAGCTTGGAGGCAGGCGTCTGAATTCCAGATCGCATCCATGAAGCCGGCTGATGCACACCCGAGCCAAAGATCTTTATTCTTGGCCAGGAGGTCTCCCAGGCGACAGCCTTCGCATTTACCAGTTTCACACGCTTTGGCTGCAGCTTGCCGGCCCACATTAAAATCCTCCTTGCATTGCGCGACACTGGAGCAAGGTTCGGCCTGCGAATACTTCAGCCGGGAGAGAAAATACACGAAGCTGGTTTGAAAACCGCTCATGCAGCATTTGAATTTCTTCTCTTGCATTGCGAGGTCCTTGAATTGAGTCTTGAGCAGATTGGTCACATCAATTGCCGGAACAGTTCCCTTTTCGGCGGCAAGTCGCTGCAGTTCTTTGGCAAGGCGGGCTTTGAAGCTATTGACATGTTCCACGTACGGGACGGAGGCCTGCAGGGTGGCGACTTCCTTGGCCGTGAGCCGTTGATCGGGATCTTTCGCAACCAGTTCAAAAAGAGATTTGATGAACTGCGCAGACTTTGAATCGTGCAGCAGGAAATCATAATCGAGTTTGTTGGCGTTCTTGGGTGCTCCGTATTCGGTGCAGGCGAACGCCTTGAAGGCTTCCAGATCTTCTTTGGTATCCTGCGAAGACTGGTAAAAGGCGGTAAATCGATTTCCGGAGAGCCCTTGATGGGCTCCGACCAGGAACGAGGATTTGAGACTCTCGTCTGCAGCACACCCGGCATTGTCTTTGGTCCCGAGTGCTGTATGCATGAAACCGCCTTTGAAAAAATCGTTCTCGATACTGCTGGTCGCTGCGCCCACCGGGTCATTGGTGGCTGGCGCCGAGGGCTTCAAGAAATCATTTTTTTCTGTAAAGAGGTTTGGTTTTGCGCAAACATCCGCCGCCTGGGCTGCGGGCGCAAAAACATAAAGCATGGCGGTGATGGATACGGCCAAAAGCGTTTTCGAAATTTTCATAGCATCCCCCGATTCGAACCAAATACGTGAGCAGACGTCGGTACTTAAATTGTAGACTGAGTTCGTCAAGTGTTCAAGTTTTGTCTAATTCAGTTCCTGTCCGGGGCTGGCCCGGGTCTCAGGAGACACAGCAGGGAATCGTTCGCGGCTCAAGAGGGATTTCTCAGTGGAATAACTAGGGATTTCCGGGGTATGAATTGGGAAATACAAAAGGAGAATCTTTATGCGTGAAGTTGTCATTGTTGGAACCGCTCGTACCCCGTTTGGCAGTTTTCAAGGTGCTTTGTCTTCTGTCCCTGCGCCGAAGCTTGGAGCGGTGGCGATTGAGGCTGCGCTCAAGCGCGCCGGTGTCGCGAAAGATCAGGTCTCTGAAGTCATCATGGGTAATGTTTTGACCGCTGGCGAAGGGCAGGCCCCCGCCCGGCAGGCCGCATTGGCCGCGGGACTTCCCAAATCCGTGCCCTGCATGACGATCAACAAAGTTTGCGGCAGTGGCATGAAAGCCATCATGCTCGGTGCTCAATCCATCATTACCGGGGACAGCGATGTAGTGGTTGCCGGCGGAATGGAAAACATGAGCATGGTTCCCTACATTCTTCCGACCGCCCGCAACGGCTTTCGCATGGGGCATCAGCAGGTTGTGGATACCATGATTTATGACGGCCTTTGGGATCCTTACAATAATCAACACATGGGCAACTGCGGCGAACTCTGCGCTAAAGAGAAGAATTTCTCCCGCCAGGATCAGGACACATTTGCGATCAGCAGCTTCCTGAGAGCCCAGGAAGCCCAGAAATCCGGCAAATTCAAAAACGAAATTGCCGCCGTAGAAATCACCGGTAAAAAGGGCGATATCACCAGAATCGAAACAGACGAAGGTCCTGCCAAAGGGCAACCGGACAAGATTCCGGGCCTGAAACCTGCCTTTGACAAGAACGGAACGATCACGCCTGCGAATGCCTCGACCATTAATGATGGCGCAGCCGCAGTCGTCCTGATGTCGGCCGAAAAAGCTAAAGAGCTCGGAATCAAGCCGCTGGCCAGAATCGTTTCCCACGGGACTTTTGCACAAGACCCGCTCTGGTTCACGACTGCGCCGGCTGAGGCGATGCGCCGGGCGATGAAGAAAGCCAATTGGACCGCAAGCAATGTTGATCTCTGGGAAGTCAATGAGGCCTTTGCCGTGGTTGCCTTGGCCGCGGAACGCGAACTGGAAATTCCCCGTGACAAGCTCAATGTCTGGGGCGGCGCCATTTCGCTGGGTCATCCCATCGGCGCAAGCGGCGCACGGGTGATCGTGACCCTGCTTTCGGCGCTCACGGACAAAAATCTCAAACGCGGTGTTGCGGGCATTTGCATCGGCGGTGGTGAAGCCACGGCCATCTGTATTGAACGCATTTAATAAAAGGAAAGACTCATGAACAAGATCGTGAAAGACGCACGCGAAGCCGTGCGCGACATCCCCGGCGGCGCCACGCTGGCCATTGGAGGCTTTGGCCTTTGCGGAATTCCTGAAAACTGCATCGCCGCGCTTGTGGAAAAGGGAATCACCGGGCTGACCTGCATTTCCAATAATGCCGGGGTGGATGACTTCGGAATCGGTCTTCTTCTTCAGAAGAGACAGGTCAAAAAAATGATCTCGAGCTACGTCGGCGAGAACAAGCTTTTTGAAACCCTCGTCCTTTCCGGAGAACTCGAAGTCGAGCTGAATCCGCAAGGCACGCTCGCCGAGAGAATTCGCGCCGGCGGTGCAGGGATTCCTGCTTTTTTCACACCTACCGGAGTTGGAACGCTCGTTGCTGAAGGCAAGGAAGTTCGGGAATTTGACGGCCGGAAATACGTGATGGAAAAGGCCTTGAAGGCTGATTTCGCGATCGTGAAGGCTTGGCGCGGGGATGCAACGGGGAATCTTGTTTTCAAGAAGACCGCCCGCAATTTCAATCCGATGATTGCCACTTGTGGCAAGATCACGATTGCCGAAGTCGAGGAAATGGTGCCGGTGGGCTCCATCGATCCGGATCACGTGGATGTCCCGGGAATTTACGTGAAGCGGATTTTTCAGGGTACCGGTTACGAAAAGCGCATCGAAAAGCGCACGATTTCCAAATAAGAGGTGAACTCATGGCTTTGACACGTGAACAGATTGCGCAGCGGATTTCCCAGGAACTCAAGGACGGCTATTACGTCAACCTCGGGATCGGAATCCCTACCCTGGTTGCCAATTACATTCCTCAAGGGATGACCGTTGTCCTGCAGAGTGAAAACGGCTTGCTCGGCATCGGACCTTTTCCAAAAGAGGACGAAATCGATGCGGACCTGATCAATGCCGGTAAAGAAACAGTGACCACGATTCCGGGTTCTTCATTTTTCTCAAGTGCTGATTCTTTCGCCATGATCCGCGGCGGACATGTGGACTTGACGGTTCTGGGCGCCATGGAGGTGAGTGAGACGGGTGATATAGCCAATTGGATGGTGCCGGGCAAAGTGGTCAAAGGAATGGGCGGTGCGATGGATCTCGTGGCCGGAGCCCGCAACGTGATCGTGGCCATGCAGCACGTAGCGAAGGATGGTTCGAGCAAGGTCCTTCCGAAGTGCACGCTGCCGCTGACCGGAGTGGGCGTGGTGAGAAAGATTGTTTCAGAGCTGGCGGTGATGGAAGTGGTTAATGGCGCGTTGGTCCTGCGCGAGCGCGCACCCGGCGTTACCGTGGAAGAAATCAAGAAGGCCACGGCCGCGAAGCTGCAGATTCCGGATTTTGTTCCTGAGATGAAGCTCTAAAATCACTGTTTGGCAGGAGCACTGCTTGCCGGGGCACCCGAGCTGTTGATCGAGCCGGTGGTGAGAGGTAAGCTCTCTTCAATTATTCGGATCGCGCCCAGACTTATGTCCGGACTGAACCGGCAGTTCTGCTGCATGCGGAGCTGCAGGCCTTCGGTGTCAGCGAGATCCAAAGCTTCCTTGCCCACCGTGCGACGGATCTCGCCAATGGCTTGTGCGGAGCGCTTTTTCTGTTCGGGTGTGTTGCTGACCATGCTGTTGCGGGCCAGAATGATCACATAAAGATCCTTCTCCGGATCGATGAGCATGGACGTTCCTGAGGAACCCGTGTGGCCGAAGGCTTTGTCGGAAAATCCGCTGAGGCCTTTCAGCGACAGGGGATCGAGATCAAACCCGGTAGAATGCAATTCCGGCCTTTCATCCGGATTCAGGAAGGCGCTGGGATTTTTCTTTTTCAGAAGCTCCAGAGATTTCGCAAACCGGGCTTTGTCTTGCGCGCTGGCTTCGGTCATGAGGCGTTGACTGGCCGGGCTCAGTGCGCTCGTTTGCTTGGAAAGAAGCATCTGCGCATATTTCGAAAGGTCCTGTGCCGTACTGAAGAGTCCCGCGTTTCCTCCAGAACCCTGGAGGGAACGGGCGAGTAAGTCGCCTGGGTTGGCTCTGAAGCGGGAGTTTGTCATTCCGATCGGGTTGAGGACTTTGGTCTGAACATATTTTTCAAAATTGCCGGTTTTTTCCTGCAAGAGTTCCGCAAGCAGCACGTAGGCCGAGTCACGGTACTGGAATTGCTCCAGGTGATTTCTTCTCGCGCGGGTTTGCTTGGCAATGATCAGAGCTGCCCGTTCGAGGGAGGCATCCTTTGAAAGTCCCTTCCAGGCTTTCGCGGACTTTCCATCGATCTCCGCGATCTTTGCGCGATGGCGGAGGAGATCGCCAATTGTGACCGAGTCCAGTCCTTTTCCCTTGAGATGCGGGATATGTTTGGAGATCGGGTCTTCGAGTCGAATGGAACCATGGCTTTCTTCTATGAGTTTCATCACGGCCGTGGCGGTGGCGATGGGTTTGGTCAAGGACGCGAGGTCGTAAACGCCGTCTACTTTTCCACCCGTGTTGAACCCTTTCTCGTACAAAATGCCTTTGGAATTTCCGATCAAAACGACCGCGTCTTTGATCTTGCCGTCGCAGACGGCGCGGTTCATGATCCGCGCGATATTGGCTTCAGTATCAGCGCGAGGCGAGTCGCCGGGTCTGCAGGCATTGGCAGTCATCTTGGAATTTCTTAAAATGTCGGTGTATAAGGCAGCGCAATCGGGCTCCAGGGCGCTGGAAGTTCGGGCGTAACTGTTTGCTGACGAAAACACGAGAGCGCCGACAGTCGCCAACAGCAGTCGGATGGGATGGTTGATCAGTAATTTCATCAGGAACCCCGTAACTTAATTGTAACTCACTGCATTAAAAATGCAAAAATTTGAACGGCTGGAGCAGGGTTTGTGAGTTAAGCGTAATTAAGCCTTTTAAAACAAGTACCTGTAAAGCTGAGTCTGAGGGTCTTACTGCCCGGGATTTCTATAAATTCTTTGTGGCACTGAGTCGGCGCGGTATCATCGCGTTGAGGGGATTTATGTCACCAAAAGTCTACTTGCTGCTGACCTTATTGATTTTGCCCGCGGCCCCGACGCTGAGTGATGCTAAGGAATTCAAAATGCCGACTGCTGCGGAGCAGGAAGCGCAGTTGAAGGACTGTTTGGCGAAACAGACAGAATTCATTGAGAGCATGAAGCGGTTCAAACCGACGAAGGAAATGGATTTCGATCAGGATTTTTCGGACCTTGAAAAGCGGCTCAGCCAAACTGTTTATGAATATGAAACGGATCTGCTGAACCTCGACAGTGATTACGATAAGCTTAAGAAGAAGCTTACGAATCTTTTTGAAGATGAAATGAAAGGCGATCTTCAGAAGGCGACCAGTTCCGCCAGATTGCGGTATGCGGCAGTGACAAAGGATATTGCCCAGAATCGCAGTCGTGCCATGGGGCTTCAGATGACATCCATGCAGGTCAAGATCGAACGCGACGCGTACGTCCGGATACGCAGGGCCGGCGCGACCACTCCGACAGCAGTGCCGGATTATCTGCTCACGCTCGCGAAAAAGAACACCGAAGTTCAACGGCAACTGATTCCGCTTCGGCAACAGCAGGCGGAAAGCTGGAATAACACCCCTGAAATGCCCCAAGCCCTGGCAATGTGTTTTGGCTGTGATCCGGAGGCCGCAAAGGATTATGAGGCAAAGCTCAAGAAACATCATGAAAGCCTGCAGCCCGTGAGGCAGGAAATTCTGCGTTTGAATGAAGAGCTGCTGGGCTTGAGCATGGAGCAGCAGCTCCTGATGACGGCGCTCAGTTATGAAAACGGCGGAGGATTTCTGCAGGATCCCAATACACTGCTCAAGATGTATGAACCGGAAACAGGTGCGGGCGGCAATGGTCCTTATGGATATCTAGGCGGAGGGGGGGCCGGATTGGGGTTCGGGTTAGGAATGGTGAGTGGAGGTTTCCCCTTGTCTGGCGGCTACGGAGATTGCGGAGGGATGGGTGACTATGGTCTGGGGGTCGGCCCTGCCGGCGGTTACGGCGGCGGAGTTCCTGTCTCAACAAAAGGCAACAAGAACGTGAGCAGCTGTCATGACTGCGGGCGGAATTTTTAAAAGTATTCTTTGCCTGTTGTTCTCCGAGTGAAACAGTTGCCTTCGACGTCGAAGGCAACTGTTTTACTCAAACAATTATTTTGGCCTAAATAATTCGCATTTTTTACCAGCCCGTCGCCGTCCAGTAGAGCGTCACGAGAGCACCCCAATCTTCGAAGCTGGCGAAATACCGGAGCTGATTCTTGTTCATCATGCCCATGGCGAGCATGACTTGGATTCACCTGCAATGAGCTGCAGAAAGTTTCTTGAATTGCAGTTCCTTGGGATGGTATTGCGCGATTCCAATGACCTCAAGCAGTTTGGCCGATCCACCGCGGTTGGGGATCTTTTTGTTGACTGCCACTTTTACACGGTAGTGATTGGTAGAGCCTGGCAGAAATCCGGTCAGGGTTGCTTTCCCGAAGAGCGAAAGGGGCATTCTGGCGTTTGTGCTCTCGTATACCCATAAAATCTGGTTTTCACTATCATAGCGCCCGATGATTTCGTAAACACCGCACTCGAGTTCAAAGGCGGAAGCCAGCTTGAATGAAAACAAGTTGAGCAAGATCAGGGTCAGACTAAAGAATCTGATCTTCGCAGCCATAAAGCTGAACCAGTTTTGCCTTTTCATCAGTGGATCCCGTCTTCATGATTTCAAGCTCCGCGTGATAAGAGCTCAGAGCTTCGTGAGCACGCCGCACTCTCGAATATTCATTGTTGTACGTTGATTCGCGGTCTTCTGCGAGCTTCATATCCTCCTGCTGTCTTTCAATTGCTCGTGTCAAATCTACTTCCTGTACGCTGTAAGGCAGATTCTTCAATTCAGCGTTGACCGCCTTTTTAATCGTCTGAGCATGTTTGTTATAGGCGTTTTGCGTGATCTGCCGTTCTTCATCGCTCAGGGCCGAGTTCTCCAGCTTTTTTTCAATCACTTTGATGCCTTCATGGCTGGCTTTCAGCTTGGGATCGCTGCCGGTTTCGATCAAGTTCTGAAGAACGCGTTCTTTCAGTAACGTGCGCTGCTCTCGGGTGCTGTTCAAAGCACTCATGGCCGAGCGGATTTGCACCTGAACTGTTTGATAGCCCTCATTGAAGTGATTGTAAGAAGTTTGCAGCTTTTTGAGTTTTGACTCCAGGGATTCTTCTTTTTTTGCTTTGATCTTCTTCAAAAGCTCGTCATCGCTCATGAGTTCTGTAAGGACTTGTCGCTCCATGGCCAGGCGGGCTTCAATCCTCATTTTCAGGGCGGGATCGAAAGAATCACCGAGTTTATCAACCCAGGCAGATAGCTGGTTTGTTTCCTGGGTGCAGAAAAGAGCGAGATCCTCGGGGCTCAGTTTCTTGCCCTTCCTATCGAGGACGGAATGGGCATAAAATTGAGAGCTGATTTGCGGGGTAGAAAGTGGGGTCATTTTGGACATTGCGTAGAAATGCGCCTCCGCCAGCGAAACTTTGTGATCGGAATTGAAATCGGCTGCAATTGTTTCGGGACAATGCGCAGCTGCCTGGTTGGTCTTGATTTTAGGATCGTGCTGGGCGCAGGAAAAAAAGAATGAATAGGTGCTGTAGCCCAAGGCTGGCGCCTCAGATCCCTTGGGTATCTGGTCCTCTGACATGGCGTAAGACGTCTCAAAGGGGGCCGCCGCCGAGAAAGCACAGGCATTGGGGTGGCGCATGGCGATTTCCATGTTGTGACCGCTGTAACATTGGACACCGACCAAAGCCACGTTTGCCCCGGTGGGAGCGAGCTTCTGTACAAAAAGTTCTTGTTCACCCACGGTGAGCTTTTCATCGCCTGCCAGAGTGATGAAGCTTTGCTTGTAATCATTCGTATTGGCCGTCCCATGATCGGTCACAAAAAGTACAGCCCGCTTCACCTTTCCTGCACGAGCCTGCTCAGCAATTCTGTCAAACTCCTTTTTGATCGCGTCGGGCTTGGCTGGACCGTTGATGATGTCCCGAACTCGATTGAGTCTGAAGACGGACTGGTAGTCCTGTTTGATTCCGTACTCGTGATAGGGAGTGGTGATGTTCTGTGGAAGAGAATCGAAATCCCTGACCTGGCTTTCAACACCTTCATTGAAAAATACCCGGACCTGATCCCGGGAATAGCTATGCTCGGAGAGGATATTGTAAAAAAGCCTGACGTTATTTTCATAGCGATAATTATTATCGTCTTTGGTCCCGCCACCGGAAATCATGATCGCGGCTGATTCCTTCGATGTCCCGCCCGCAAAAGAGTGAAGGGCGAGGAATCCGGCAGCACCGGAAGTTAAAAAGAAGAGAAGTGCCGCGGAGCAGAAGGTTCGCAGAAAATGGACGCGAATGAATTTAAACACGGTGGTACCCCTCCGCCCCTATTTTACCAGAGTTCCAGAGCTTTCATTAAGCCATGATGATTTCCGCGTGTAAACACCGGTTTGGCTCGGGGCGAGGTAAGAATAGATGAGGTCTGAATCGATTCAGTTGACAGTACTTCTGGCACCTGCGGGTTTGAAGTCCACTACTGCTGTATCGTTACCCAGAAGTCTCGCTGTTCCGTGCAGCTCGATGGCGAAGCCGGAACTGAGGTTCATAGGGATCGGCGAATCGATTGCGTAAACGTTGTCGACCCAGCCGGCGTAAGTCCAGCCATTGACCGGGTCATTCGGAATTACGGCGGAGCTGCCGTTGTGGTTCTTGGTCACCGTGACCGTGGCCAGATCGGGCTCGGCACTGACAAAAAGGAACCGCGTCCGCATTTCAAGCTTCTGCGCCTGCAGATTCTGGGAAAGCGAATCGAGCACCTGGCCAACAGAAGCAATATTGTAAGAAGCACCGCCAACATTCGCCGCCATTGCTTTGTAGCGGTTCGGCGCGTAGGCTCCAGTTGCCGTCGTATTGACCGCCGAGAAGAACTTCACTTGAGCTGGATTGCTCTTGATACCTTTGAATCCGGCTTCATAAGCTGCGAGACTCGAGGCCAATGTTCCAGAGGAAGGAACCGGTACTTGGACGCCGTTCAGGTAACAAGTGGAAACGGCGGTCCGTCGGGTTTCATACGGAGTCATGTAACCGTCCGAATTGCGGCAGATAATCACGTCAGAAGTATCTTCACCCGAACTGAGTGCCAGCACGACGAGCAGGGCGTCATCGCGGAGAAATCCGGTTTGAGGTAGACGCGTAGTGAGCGCCTGGTAGATCGTTTTGAACGCCGGCTCAGCACCATTGGATGTCGTGTCGGGCACGGGAACAAATTCCGTATTCAGAAACTGCGAAAGCGGCAGGAAGTAAGAAGGATCAATCATGCCAGGCGCATTCGGCATTGCTCCCGGGTAGGGTGGCAACCACTGACTACCGTAATTGCTGTCGTAACGGGAAGCGGAAACATGGCTGACTGCTTGAGCAGTGACCAGCGGTATGGCCGCGATATGATAATCCCAGGATTTGGAATCCAGAGTGGTTAAAAATTGGGGGAGTGAGACTTTGACTTTATTATAGAGATCTCCAACTCCGGCCATTGAGCCCGTGTTGTCCACCGCAAGCAGGATGTCGACCTTCGGCGGAACGACGAAGAATCCCGGCGCTTGTGATTGTTCGATGCTTTGAACAGCGAGGAATTCCTGTTTGCCGCAACCGGTGCCTGCAAATGAAAGCAGGATCGCGGCTGTTGCCGTGAGACCTAGAAATGCAGTGCTGAATTTCCTGTTTTGCATGTTCATAATTTCTTCCCATCTCTCTTCGGCGGAGGGTGCTATCCAGTCGTTGGTGCACGACTCCGCTCAGGGTTACTTGAGCAAGGGGAGTGCCAGAAATGACTGGGGGCGCTAATTATAAAAACACTAATAAAAACAAGTTGATATTGTAAGTATTGGATTGCCCTATTAAGGAGGGAGATCCACGAATTCAGCAAGATCAGCTGACGACTGTCGAGTTTTTAGACATTTCACCGTACAATCATTGATATGGAAAATTCCGGAAAAATTCTGTTTGAAGATGATTCTGCACTATGGTTTGTCGCACTCGGCGAGCATTGGCTAGGGCCGCTGAGTGCTTCCTCGATTTATCGCAAAATTCAAGCGCAGGAAATCAGCTGGGCGCACTTCGTCTGGAAACAGGGCCAGACCGACTGGAAGCGCATCTGTGATGTAAAATCATTTCAAGCCGTGGTGCCCAATACTCCGACCAAATCCGTGAGCGTCCAGGTGAAAGAGGCCGCAAAACCAGAGATCCGCCAGGCCCCCAGACGTTCCGCCTCGCCGCCACCCGTGCCGAGCGCAATCAAGCCCGAGGAGCGAAGCTGGTTTCTTTATTACAATGGCTCGCAGTTTGGGCCGTTTTCAAAAAGTGAAGTGGAAGCAGCCATCCGGGGCGGCAAGATCAACGGAAAAGTTTTTGTCTGGAAAGATGGAATGCAGACCTGGCAGAAACTCGAGGAAGTCGATGAGTTCCGCTCCTCTTCCGTCCGGCCCCCCGCGCCTCCTAAGGGAGTGAGCGGCGCAAAAACGAAGAAGGAAGCCCGCTCCGCTCCGCGTCGACCGCTGGTTGCGAAAATTGTCATGGCTCAGGAGAGCAGTGTCAGTGTCGGTGTTTGCCGCGATATCAGTATCGGCGGAATGCAGGTCCTGACTGACCGGGGTCCGAGTACGGTCGGCAAGAAAATCAAACTCAATGTCAGTGCACCGGGACAGATCGAACCCTTTGTCGCAGAAGGCGTGGTGGTCAGAATCCTCGAGGATGGCCGTGGCTTCAGCTTCCGGTTCGAAAAACTTTCGACCCAGGCCCGGGATGCGGTTGAGAGTTATCTTCAGACAGACCAGGCATGAGTAGCGACAGCAAGCATCACAAGACCTATCTCGGTTCACTGCAGCCGAAAGGTTTTCCGGCACTTCCTCCGGGTTGGTTCTCTGAGTGGGAAACTTTTGAGGGAGTTGTGTCTCCGAATATTCAGGGAGCTGCTGATCGCAAGGCGCCGGGATTGTTTTCGGTCGTGCATCAGGCGGAGACCTGGCGGACGGGGCGAGTGCTGGTCATCATCCACGGATTATTCGAACATGGTGGTCGGTATCTTCATTTTCCGCATTACCTTCAGGACACGGTGGATGCAGTCTGCTGCCTCGATCTGCGGGGGCATGGCCGCTCCGAAGGGCTGCGCGGACATGTTGAGGAGTTTGATTTTCTGACTGACGATGTTCTGCTCTATTTGCAGCGACTGGAGAAAACGCTGCCGAAAAATTCACCGCGGCTTGAGTTCCACCTTTTTGGCCATAGTCTGGGCGGGCTCATCACTCTCCGCGCGCTGACCCGCGACCGCAATCTGCCCCTGCGCTCTGTATCGGTCTCAGCACCGCTGCTGCGGATCGCCGTGGAAGTTCCTTTTGCCAAAAGGCTGGCAGCCGGCATTCTGTCCCGATTCTGGGGCAACTTGCATCTGCTTTCGGAGCTCGATCCCAGACATTTGTCCCATGACCAGGAGGTGGCGGACGCTTATTCGGCCGACCGCCTCGTCCATCAGAAGCTGACACCACGATTTTTTTCGGAGTTGCAACGGGCCATGAGCGAAACTCAACGTGCGGCTTCTCTGGCCAAACTTTCAAAGGTCAGCACGGCGATTCAGGTTCTTGCGCCTCTCGGCGATCAGATAGTGGATGTCCGGACCGTACAAAAGTTTTACCGGGATCTTCGGGTTTCTGATAAGGAACTGAAAACCTATCCGGATTTTTTTCACGAAGCGTTCAACGAAATCGGTAAAGAAAAAGTCTTTGAGGACCTGTGCACATGGATTATTTCACACTCCGCCAACAGCTGATCGCGCTTATTCGCAAGCAAAGCTATCGGGAAGGGGACTTCACGCTCGCTTCAGGCAGGAAGAGCACTTTTTACATCGATCTGAAGGCTACCACCCTGCATCCCGAGGGGGCCTACCTCATTGGCGAACTCGCGGTGGAGCTGCTTCGGCAAAAAGAGATTGAAGTGGATGCCGTGGGTGGACTGACGCTCGGGGCGGATCCGCTGGCCACCGCGGTTTCTCTGGCGGGGCGTGCGCATGGGTATTTCTGGCCGGCTTTCATCGTGCGCAAGGAACCCAAAGATCACGGCACCACTCGTTACATTGAAGGTATTGAGAACCTCCGTCCGGGCGCGCGTATTCTCGTTCTTGAAGATGTTGTCACAACCGGCGGCTCAAGCGTAAAGGCCATCGAGCGGTTGCGGGACGAGGGCTTCAATCCCGTTGCCGTTCTGACGGTTGTGGATCGCGAGCAGGGCGGTACCGAAGCTTTTGCCGCAATGAAAGTCAGTCTTCTGAATCTGGCAACGATTTCTGAAATCAAAAAACTGCCCTCCCAGTCTGGGGCGGTTGATCAACACGACCGGTAAAGAACGCAGTCATTCAGATACCCTGAATCGCAGGTCTCCCATTAACTTCCTATGTCGATATTATAATTGGAGAAATTTTTGCTCCCAATTTATAGCAATCATGCTATAACGCGATGCATCATCTCTATGGGTGATGAATTACTTTTGGAGACCTTATGAGCATCGTTGTGAAAAAAGTTTTGGCCTCAGTTCTCATTCTCGCAGTCGCTTCGCCGTCCTTTGCGGCTTATCGAACGGACCTTCCTGGAGACACCAAATTAGATCCACGGCCGCGACCGACGGGAAACCCAGGCCCAAGGCCTACCGGGAACCCAGGCCCAAGGCCTACCGGGAACCCAGGCCCAAGGCCCACGCCGACGGCAACACCCACCGCGACCCCCACCGCGACCCATACTCCAGTGCCGACTGCTACTCCTGTACCCACCAAAACTACTCCACCTCGGCCTCTCCCGACTTCAGAACCCACAAGCACTCCCACTCCCATTCCCACTCCTACCGCCTCACCGACTCCTACTGGTCCTAGCCAAGACCAGATCAGCGCGGCCCGCGCTTTAGGTGTCCAGGACGGAGCCGAACCCGGATCACATGAAGCTCTTGAGCGCGCCCCCAAGGAAGCACGCGCAGAAGGTCTGCGTGACGGACGATCCCGTGGATTCGAGAGCTGTGAACGCGACGAAATCAACCGCTCGCGCGATGTCGGATTCCGTGATGGTTACGCCCAAGGGCAGACCGATGGTTCGAACGCCGGAGTTTTAAAAGGCCGTGAAGACGGTCAGGCGCGCGGACAATATGATGGTAATCAGGACGGCTTCAAAAGGGCTGACGCCGAATCAGCGCGCGTATCTTCTGGTCCTGGCAGGCAGCAAGGCATCGAGGAAGCCAACGCTTCTGATGCAAGTTCTCGTGGAAATACTGATGGAAGCTCCAGGGGCGATCGTGAAGCCCAGGCCGCCGCGCAGGCACGCGAATATCCCAGAGGTCATCAGGACTACAATAATGAGCGTCAGAATGAGCCGGTTCGGGTTGAGGATTCCTTTAATCAGAAAGCACCGGTATCCAAACCCCTTAATTTGACGAGCTCACTCGGAAGCTTCCTGCAGGATAGTCAGGTCATCAAGAGCATGGCTTCCCGCCTGGGCATCTCAACGCAAGATGAGAGACGCGGTGGTGGTGGTAAACCAGGCAACGGTGGTGATAAACCGGGCGATCGCGACCAGCGCCCCGGTGATCAGCCGTCCAATGCCAAACCCGATCACCGCTACTCGAACCCGCTGCGTACTTTCCCCTCTCCGCAGGAGCAAGAGGCTTACCGCGAAGGCTATACCCAGGGCTATGACAAGAGCTTCGCGACGGCTTACAACAAAATCTATAACAAGGACTATCGCGAACATTTCCAACGTGCGGAACGAGATGGCTGTGAAGATGCCCGCCGCCGGGATTATCGAGATTTCTATCACCGCGCTTACGTTGAAGGTCGGGACAAGGGTTATTCCGATACTTACCAGGTAGCCTATAACTCAACTTTCCGGGCCACCTACAACGATGTCTTCCGGATTTTTTCGGAAGAATCCTACAGCATCAATTACCCGATCTTGTACAAACAGCATTTTGAAGAGTTCAGATCGGCCGCGTACCGGGAACAGTATGAAGGCCTTTACGACAGCGCCTTCTCGGCTTCGCGTGACCAGACCTACAATAAACTCTATCCGGGATATGCCCAGGCCGCTTACAAAAAGGGCCGGGCGGATGAGGAAGCTGATTTTGTCCAGAGACCGGTACGTCTTCTCGACGTGGTCCCCACTGAAACGATCGAAAACGGTCTTTTTGAACCAGGCGAAGCCCTGCGCATTCGCCTCTCGATGAGAAACTTTGCCGACGCCACACTGGCTGGCAAGGATATCAAAATGGTTCTCCAGGCCCTGGATGCCGGTTCTGCCGTACTCTCGACTGCAACGGAGACTCTGACGCAGAATATCCGGGCCAAGAGCGTCACGACCGTGAGTGAAGCCCTTGACTTCCGGATGAACGAGAATGCCGTGAATCAGGCTAAACAATTCAGAGTGACTCTCTATTACCAGGGACGCAATGTTGGAGAGCAGGTCTTCACTTTGACAACGAAGTTCATCACGACGTTGCAGATTGTTGGATCTCCGCAGCTCCGTGAAGGCTTGGAAAGTTCACTCGCGGTCAAAGTCCGAAACCAGTCCAACAAACCGACTGAACCAAGCCTGAAAGTTGTCTTGACCTCGGACCCTGCGATCCTGCAGGTCACCAAAGGCAGCGCCGATATCGGCGTGCTGAATCCGGGCGAAGAGCGCATTGTGGAATTCTCTGTAATCGCCAGGGCACACGGAGCCAGTATCCGGGTACCATACGTACTCCAGTCGCTGCTGGGCTCCGGTCGACGAATCGGTCTGACCGATGGCGAAAAGAGCGTTCCTCTCGTGAACGACTATCGCATCAGCGTCAGCGGTAACACGCGGGCCTTGCGGGCGAACGGTGTGACGCGCATGCAGTACACCATCACGAATATCAGCTCCCGTCTCCTCTTGAAGGGATTGCAGCTGAAGGCCCGGATTCTCGGCAACGATGCTCAGAATTTCGTGATCATTGGACCCAATCCGCAGTACCTCACGCCCTTGATCAAAGGACAGTCTCTGAGCTTTGATGTTCCCATTCTTGTCAAAGCTGCAAATTCCGGAGGCTCCCTTGAGCTTGAAGTACAGGAAGACGGCCGAACCGTCGTCATCAGCCAGACGGACTTTTAACCGGAATTCCTCAAAGGAGTATTTATGAAAACGAAATTGATGAAATTGGTGTTGGTAGTAGCCCTCGCTTTCGGCGCCACAGCTTGCAGCAAAATTCCCGCCGCTTATCGGGGCACTTTTGAGGACCGCAGCTTGGGCGCAAAGCTCACGCTGAAATCGACCGCGGCCCAGCTCGCGTTCGCCGATGGACGTGTAATCCAGGCGAAGGCCGAAGACCTTAATCTGGCCGCGATCACAGAAGGCAAAGCCGGGATCTTCGTCCGTGAGAATTCAGCGGATCTGGATCTGCTCGAAGTCTTCTGGATCAATCCGAATCTTGCCTCCAAGCAGGGCTTTGAAGGGTTTGTCTGGTTTGAATCCGAGCTCCTCTACACGCTGATGAACACCAAAACAACTGACAGCGTACCGAGTCTTCAGCTCCTGCATTGCACAAATGGCACGGTCATGATTGATGTCGCCACGCAAGCCCTGCAGATGGGCTGCCCTGCAGGGTCTGCGGAACTAAAGATGGTCCGGTTGCAAAATTAAAACTGCCCTCCCAGTCTCGGAAGGTTAATCGTCCCCAGACTGGAACGGCAGTTTTTTAAAGAATAGTATCGTGGCGGAAACCCTCATCATCGGTTCTGGGGTAATCCACGGTGAAATGCAGGCCCCGGCTTTCCTTGCGCAGAAGAGCGCTTTTCACGATCAGCTCTGCCACGGTGAGGATATTTCGAAGTTCAATGAGATCCTTCGTGAGCAGGTAATTCCAGTAATACTCATTCACCTCGGCCTTAAGAAGTTCCAGCCGCCGTTGGGCGCGCTTCAGTCTCCGGTTGCTTCGGACAATGCCCACGTAGTTCCACATCAGATGGCGAATTTCGAGCCAGTTTGCAGCGATATCGATCTGCTCCTCAAGCGGGACAGCGTCACCGACATCCCACTGCGGAAGGCGCGGAGGGTAGTGCAGCGCGGTGGCAGGCGACTGAGCCTGTTGGGCGAGAAGCGAGGAAGAGTGTTCCACCGCGCGATGAGCGAAGACCACAGCTTCAAGTAACGAGTTGCTCGCCAAGCGATTGGCGCCATGTAACCCCGTGCAGGCCACCTCGCCGATTGCATAGAGACCTGCGATAGAAGTCAGGGCATCGGCATCGACCCTGACGCCACCACAGATATAATGGGCGGCCGGCACGACGGGAATGGGCTGGCTCGTGATATCGATGCCGTATTGCAAGCAGGTTTGGTGGATATGCGGGAATTTCTTTTTGAGATCTTCCGCAACGAAATGCGTGCAGTCCAGAAAGACATGTTTGTCGCCCGAACGCTTCATCTCAATATCGATTGCCCGAGCCACGATGTCCCGCGGAGCCAGGGAAGCCAGCGGGTGATGGCGGCTCATGAACTCTTCACCTGCTGCCGTCTTCAAGACCGCGCCTTCGCCGCGGAGCGCTTCAGTGATGAGGAAGGTTCTGGCACTGGGATGATAAAGACAGGTCGGGTGAAACTGGATGAATTCCATATTGGCGACCCGGGCACCGGCCCGGTAAGCCATGGCAACTCCGTCCCCCGTCGCAACATCGGGGTTGGAGGTGTAGAGATAAACCTTGCCCGCACCGCCGGTTGCCAGAACCGTAATATCCGCCGAAAGAGTCAGGACTTCTCCGGACTGGGCGTTCAGGACATAAGCGCCCAGGCAGCGTCCCGGGCGTCCGTGCTTGCGTATGACTTTACCTTCCGTGATCAGATCTACGGCAACGTGGTTTTCCATGACCGTGATTTGCGGAGTTTCGGCGACGCGTTCGAGCAGCGCTTTTTCAACGGCCCAGCCGGTCAGGTCGTCTGCGTGCAGAATCCGGCGGTGCCCGTGGCCACCTTCCCGATGCAGGGAGAACCGGTCGGCCTCATCCGCTAAGCGGATTTTTGTGAAAGCCACCCCGAGTTCGATCAGTTCGCGGACGCGCTCGGGACCTTCATGGACACAGAGGTCCACGATATCTTCATGGCAAAGCCCTGCGCCGGCTACCTGGGTGTCTTTTTTATGTTCCTCAAAGCTGTCTTTTTTGGACCAGACTGAGGCGATTCCGCCTTGCGCGTAACGGGTCGAGCCTTCTTCCTTGTTGGTTTTGCTGATGAGCAGAACCTGACAGCCTTTATGGGCGAACTTCAAAGCGGCACTGAGACCTGCGATCCCGGTTCCGAGAACCAGGACTTGGATCGGCGTTTGGCCAGATGCGGCTGTTGAGTCGATTCGTGGTGAGCCCATTTCAAAATTTTCCACCTGTGTTAGTATCTTAATCAAAGATGCGTGAAAAGAGGTTTTCCCAGCAGTTTCCGTTTGCGCGAGTCGTAGCGCGGTTCAGCGCCGCTGCACTCCATTCGAACTATCGCGCCATTTCCTCTCTCGTTCCCGAGCAGAGTATTTTGCCGATGATCAAGGCCAATGCCTACGGTCACGGAGCTACCTGGGTGGCCCGGCAGCTTTTGGGACTACCGAAACTTTATGGCTTCGGTGTTGCGAGTTTTGAGGAGGCCGGCGAGTTGCGTACCTCGCTGGGGAGTCGCGGCAGGCGGACGAAAATCGTCGTTTTATCGGGTGTTCTCCCCTGGTCTGAGGAAAAGGGTCAGTACTGTGAACGGAATGGGTTAACTGCGGTCATTGCGACGGAACAGGACTGGTATGGGTTCTTTAAAGGCGGCTGGGCTGACCGGATCAGTTATGAACTCAAGTTCAATACAGGGATGAACCGGCTTGGGATCCCGATGGGACTGGCTCCAGTGATTGCCCGCTCTTTGCGCAGACAGACTGCCGTCAGTCATCCCTCAGGTGTTTTGAGTCATCTAGCTGCACCTGACGAGCCCTCATTCCGCCTGAGCCAGCTTCAACGCGAAAAATTCCTGGCCTTGCGAGCCGAGTTTTCTTCGGCTTGCCCGGCGGCGCATTTTCATCTCGCTGCAAGTGGCGGGATCTGGAACCAGAAAGTCTGGGGACTGAAAGGTCTTACAGATGTCGTGCGACCGGGAATTTCGCTCTACGGTGTTGTGCCCTGGGATGGCGCTCCGGAGCGAGGTCTTCAGCCCGTGATGGCGCTCCAGGCAGGAGTGGTTGCTGTGAACCGCCTCAAAAGAGGTGAGAGCACAGGGTACGGCGGGACTTTCACGGTTTCGGGCAAAGAAGCTGTTCATGTGGCAATTCTGGCTGGGGGATACGCTGATGGTATTCACCGTTCCTTAAGTGGAATCAGAACGGGACAGGGGAATTCCGCGGGAGGCGGCGGGCATGTCTGGTTGAGCGGTATTGCCTCGCGATTCTTGGGTGTGGTCAGCATGGATATGGCCACGGTTCGGGCCACGGAACGGACGCAGATCGGGGAGTGGGCGGAAATCATCGGGCCACACGTGGATATCTGGGCGCAAGCCCGCGCTGCCGGTACGATTCCATATGAACTTTTGACTTCTCTCTCAGCCCGGGTACAAAGGATATATGACTGAAAAGCACGACCGGGGTTCCGTCAGAGTAGAGAATATCTTTAAGGCCTTCCGGGGTGGACGGGACAAAGTTCTGAACGGTGTCTCCATTGATTTTCCAGTCGGCAAACTGACCTACATTCTTGGTTCCTCGGGTGCCGGCAAATCCGTGATGATCAAGCACATCCTCGGCCTTCTCCGTCCTGATTCGGGAAACGTCTGGGTGGCCGGCAAAAATATGGCCAGTCTCAAAGGTCGGGAACTGGCCCAGCATCGTTTGGTCTTTGGAATGCTTTTCCAGAATTCCGCATTATTTGATGACATGACGGTTTTTGACAATGTCGCTTTCCCCCTGCGTGAACATACGAAGATGAGTGAAGCGGAGATCGAGAAAAAGGTAACCCACACCTTGACCCTCCTTGGGATGCCGGGGGGCTATGATAAATTCCCCAATGAATTATCCGGAGGTATGCGCAAAAGAGTGGGCCTGGCCCGCGGAATCATCCGGGAACCTGCAATACTTCTTTATGACGAACCCACCACCGGTCTTGATCCCGTGACCCGTACAACTGTGGATGAGCTCATTGCGACGCTCAAGCGCGAGCTTCGCCTGACTTCAATTGTGATCAGTCACGATATTCCCTCCGCGCTGCTTTTGGCCGATCAAATTGCGTTCCTTCACAAAGGGGAAATCGTTTTCTGGGGCGTTCCTCATGATTTCAGAAATTCCGAACACCCGGCGATCCGGGGGTTTTTAGACGCAGAGCGCCGTGTTATTGATGCTTTTCAGGTTTAGATTGAATTAGAGGTTACGTATGACGACTGTCCAAGCCCAAGACCAGTGGCTGATCCGAACGCAAAAGAATGTCATCGCAGGCCCGGTTCCCAAAGAGCAGGTTTTGGAGCTGATCAATAACGGACGGCTGGGACCTCAGGATGAAGTTTGCAAGGCCGGCGCCTATTGGTTTTATCTCCACGAGGAGCCAGAGGTTTTCGGCCAGTTGGGAATCCATGCTCCACGACTGCCGAGTTCCGGAGACGAGGAAGAAATCACGCAGACCCAAACCCGTTCCCATCCGGCTTTCCCCGAACTCATGGAACCGTCGGGAGGCTTTGACCCGGATCGGACCGGGATCGTCACCAATTCCAAGCACCAGGAGCCTTCGCCCGAAACGACGCAGGTGCCTTCTCGAGTTCTTTTTCAGAACAACCGTGATTCAGTCAGAAAAGAAGGTGAGAAGATTCGGCGCTCGGCACCGGAAGTCGTGGGCAGCCGGGAACCCAAAATCAACGCAAGAGTAGCGACTTTTAAAACAATTCTCCTGATCGTCACACTGGCGGGAGTTGCGCGGATCTTCTGGACGTATCTGGACTAGGAGCGGGCTCCAGGTCGGGAATCCGCGAAAAAGATATCCCGGATCAGGATTTGATTCGCAGCCGCTCCGATCACAGGCGTGTTGAGGCGTTCCAGTATCTGGTGCTTGCGATGATGGAGTTCTGATTTCCAGATTGGGTGATCCACTTCCACGCGCAGAATTCCGTTTTCGACCCGGATTGCCTTGGAATGCTTGGCAATATTGGGCCCGACGATTTCCTCCCACTGAATGAGGGATTTGGCTTCCTTCACCCGGTTGCCCAGAGGCGGGTATTGCTTTTGAAGTCTTGCCAGGATTTCTGTCAGTTTTAGGAAGCCCACGGCCGTAGCTTAGCAGGGTTGGAGGAATTTTTGTACACACTTCCCAATTATCACGGCTTCGAGTAGGACTAGGATATCGTGAGTAAAATCATCTTCGGCATAACCCTCGGTCTGGTTTCAAGTTTTTTATTTCAGGGCTGCGGTTATACCCTGCAAGGCTCGCGCAACGAACTCCTAGAAAAAGAAAATATCCGCAGAATTTATGTTCAGCCTATGAAAAACAGCACTTTCAAGGCCGGGGTTGAACATGTGGTCTATAATGCTCTCATCAGGACGCTCGTCGCAGGCAGACGGGTGTCAATCGTCAAACTGCCCGAAGAAGCCGATGCGATCCTGATCGGTAGTATCGTAACCGCTTTCGCCGCGATTTCCGGGTCAACGAATATGACCTCCCTTCAGCCGGGTAATGTCTTTGCTGATGATAAGATCGTGGTCGGTACGATTTATGTGGCGACGCTGAATTGTTCATTCAGTCTGGTGCGCCGGAATGTGCCTCCGGGCCAACGTGCCACGGTCTGGAGTTCATCATTTAGCCGCACCAAATCCTATCCTGCGGCTATTCAGCTGGATGTCCCCGGTACCACTTCCTCGTTGATCAACGAGAGTGAATTTGATCGTGCTTTAGGCGATTTGGCCGGGTCAATGATGCTGGATCTTCATGAATCCATGCTGGCGATGTTCTGAGGTGAGTGATGCCACGGCTTGAACCTAAAATCATTCAGCGTGAAATTGAACAGGGACTTTTCTGGCCGGTTTACTGGCTTTACGGGCAGGAACGCATGAAATCGCGCGAGCTGCTCAAGCGCCTTCGCAAAGCAGTGGTGGGCAGCGGGACGAACCTGGCGGGGCTTGGCTTCGCGGAAGAAACACTGGACGCCTCCGAGATCCCGGCTGAGATAATCATGGATGCAGCGCTGAGTCCCTCACTGGGCGGCGGCACGCGTCTGATCATCATCAAAGACGCTCATGCGCTTCGGAACCCGGATGTGCTGGCGGAACTTTGCACCGTGCGGACGACCTTGGATCAGCTGGCTTATGTTTGCGTGTTCCTGTCCAAAGATCTCGATGGCCGGAAAAAATTTTCAAAAATACTCCTGGATAAGGCGGCGGTTGTTCCCTGCGAGGAAATTCTGGAAGCGGACCGCGAGCCCTGGATCGCGTATCTGGCCAAATCGCGAAACGTGAGCATCGATCCCGCTACAAGCATCCGGCTTGCGGCCCTGGACCCCTGGTCCCTGGATATCGTGGACCTGGAACTGGAAAAGCAGTTTCTGGCGGGTGCTTCAACCGAAAATCTGATTCAGCCGGGCAGGGTGGGCGGCGGGGCCGAAGAGTTTGTGGACGCTCTTTTTTCGCGGGAGCTTAAAATCGCCTTGGCATGCATCGAAAATTTTGCGGATCAGCAAGACGAATCCCTGCCGCTGGTGGGCCTGTTGGCCTGGAATGTCCGGCATTTGCTCTTGCTTTTGACCGAAAATGAATTGGGCGGTCGCGGTGCGCTGAGATTGAATCCGCATGCGGCAGAAAAGCTCAAGCGCTGGTGTCGGAAATGGACATTGCCGGAAGCCTTGGAACTTCAGGAGGCGCTGACTACTTTGGATTATGAGCTTAAGCAAACACCCCTGATGCCTCTTGGTTCCTGGGACAGCCTCGTGATGAGGTTTTGCCGCTGAAAAGCCGATCCGGCGAAGCACCAGGGGTTTGTTTGAATTTGGATTACTTCTGAACGGAAGCAGGCAGCATCTTCTTGGCCAGCAAAGTAAGCCGGCTGATTTTGCGTGCAGCGCGGGCCTTGGGCATGGCGCCTTTGCTTGCTGCTTTGCTGAGAGTTTTTACAGCAGCCAGATAGGCCGCTTTAGTCTTCTCAACATCCTTGGTTTTCAACGTGTTCACAGCCGCAGTCAAAGCAGAGCGGGCTGCGCTGCGGACGGTCTGGTTGTTCAGGTTGCGTTTATTGGCCTGTTTGGCGCGTTTGGTGGATTGACGGGTATTTGCCATTGAATTCTCCTTGATCACCGACATACGCCATGGCTTGCGGAAGCTCGGAGAGAGCAGGTGAGTGCTTTCTCTCGAATAAAATACCGCGGGCGGTCGGTTCGTCCATTCAAGTATCCGAAAAAATCGGCTTTTTCAACCTGAAAACCCGGGCTTAACGCGCTACAAGTCGCTTGATATAGGCGGAGACACCCTCTTCTAGGGACTGAAACTGGATTTTACAGCCCTCTTTGCGGAGCCGATCCATCTTGGCTTCGGTGAAATACTGATACCTGCTTCGCAGTTCCACGGGCGTATCGATGAACTCAATTTCCGCAGGGCGGTTCATGGCTTTGAATACAGCGTGAACCAGGTCAAGAAAGGTGCGGGCCTGTCCCGTACCGAGATTGAAGATACCTCTGAGAATCGGTCGCTCCAGTGCCATATGAAGAACCTGAACCGTGTCTTCGACCGAAACAAAGTCCCGCTTCTGGTGACCATCGGCAATTCCATCTTTATGACTCTTGAAAAGACTCACTTTCCCGGTCGAAAGAATCTGGTCATAGGCATGCAGGATCACGCTGGCCATTTTGTTTTTGTGGCGCTCTCCGTAACCGTAAACGTTGAAGAACTTGAACCCCGCCCAGGTTGGGGGAGCTTTGCTGAGGTGCTCCTGGTCCAGAGCCCAGAGATCAAACAACCGCTTGCTCTCCCCATAGGGGTTCAGGGGTTTGAGCTGGGCGATCAGATTTTCCTTGTCGTCGTATCCGAGCGAACCATCGCCATAAGTTGCGGCACTGCTGGCGTAAACAAATGGAATGCGGTGGGTGGCGGCGTATTCCCACAGTTTTTGGGAATATTCGAGATTCATGCGTCGAAGGAGTTCTTCATTCATCTCAGTGGTATTCGTGCAGGCGCCCAGATGGATGATCGTCGAAATCGGGGGATTCGTCTGGTTCAGCCAGCTCCAGAGTTCCTCGCGGTCAACGATAGTGCCAAAATCCGTTCCCAGGTGTTCCGGACGAGCCGTGAAATTTCGGAGCTTGTCGACGGAGATGACCGGAATGCCTTTGATTTTACAGGATTCAATGAATCGGAATCCGATGAATCCGGCTGCGCCTGTGACAAGGTAAGGACCTGATATGGGCATGGGTGAAATTTTATCCGTTGATCCGCTTAAAAGCAAATAACACTGCGCTTGCAGCAATGAAAACAAGACCACTGGCCAGCTGAACGAGACTGGCACCGATCTGATCGGAAGCCCAGCCCGCCAGGAGTCCACCCAGTGGAGCGGCTCCCAGAAAACTCATCGTATACAGACTCAGCACACGTCCTCTGAGGAAATCATCCACATTTTGCTGAATCGCACTGTTGAGTGCCGGGAACGTTCCCATGAGGAATAGTCCGATCCCAAAAACCGCGAAAATCGAGAGCGGCAGGAAATGCGATTGGCCCAGGAGAATCAAGGATGCTCCGAGCAAAATAAAGACGAGCGGCAATCTGGCTTCAATCTGACTCACGAACTTCGGGTGAGACATTCCGCCGAGTGCCCCCACGATAGCCCCCACGCCCGTGGCTCCCGTCAGCCAGGCCAATGTGGAAGCGTCTCCCTGTAGCTGCTCTTTGGCGAAAACCGGGAGTAGAACTGCGAAGGCGAGGCCGAAAAAGCTCATGAATGTCGAGGTCCAAAGCAGTCCTGAGATAGTGCGATTTTTTTTTACGTACGTCAGGGCTTCCCGGATCTCCTGGAGGTGAGTTCCCGTTCGCAACAACTTCTTTCTGCCTTCCGGGATAGTGATCAGCAGGAGCCCCCCGATCACGGCAAGATAGCTCAAGCCGTTCAGGAGAAAGCACCAGCCCTCACTCAAGAAGGTAATCAGAATTCCTGCCAACGCCGGGCCAATGATTCTGGAACTGTTGATGATCAGTGAATTGCACGCGATGGCACTGGGGAGCTGCTTTTTGCCAACCAGATCGACGGCGAAGGCATGCCGGGTAGTGAGATCAAAGGCAGTCATCAAGCCGAGAACGACCGAGAGCACCGCCACGTGCCAGAGCTGCACTGAATTAGTGAAAACCAGGAAAGCCAGCAGGAAAGCCTGAGCCATGCCGACGCCCGAAGTCCAAATCAGGATTCGCCGCCGGTCCGAGTGGTCTGCCAGGACGCCCGCAACCGGGCTGAGCAGGAAGGCCGGCATTTGCAGGCAAAAAGTGATGATTCCCAGCCAGGCCCCGGAATGACTCAACCGGTAAACGAGCCAGGCTTGGACGGTGGACTGCATCCAGGACCCGGTGACGGAAGCGGCCTGTCCTATAAAGTAGCGGCGGTAATTCGTGTTTTTAAGGGCAGAGAGGGATTCGCCAAGGTTGCCGATCATGAGAATTGAACTTTAACACGGAAAAGAGGAAAATGCCCGAACGGCGGACGAAAATATAACCATGAGCAAAGCTTTTACAAAAGAATCTGATAACGATGCGGAAGCTCCGGATGAAGAGAATCCAAACGAAGGAATTCCTGTCGGGCTCAAAAATTACATCACACCTTCGGGCGCACAGCGACTCAAAGATGAGTTGAAGACGCTCCTGCATCAGGAACGCCCTGCTTTGGTTCAGACAATTTCGTGGGCAGCCTCCAACGGGGACCGTTCGGAAAACGGCGACTACATTTATGGCAAGCGCCGATTGCGTGAAATTGACCGGCGTATCCGGTTTCTGACCAAGCGCCTGGAAAAAGCGATCGTCGTGGACCCCGCCACTCAGAATTCACAGGAAGTGTTGTTTGGGGCGACGGTGACTGTGCGCGATGAAAACGAGAGAAAACGAAAATTCCGGATCGTGGGGATTGACGAAACCAATGTCGCCCAAGGCGATGTGAGCTGGATTTCTCCCATTGCCAAAGCTCTCCTGCACACGCGATCGGGTGATGTGATCACTTTCCGTTCTCCAAAGGGCGAAGAGGAACTCGAGATCCTTGAGATCCGGTACGAGGCCAAACTGTAATGGCATTTTCCGGTATCAAGCCCAGAATCCTCGTCAGTGCATGTCTTCTCGGGAAATCGGTGCGATATGATGGCGAGCACCAGCGCCAGGACTGGCTCGCAGGGCCGTTCAGGAAACGGGTTATTTATTCCTCCGTCTGCCCCGAGGTGGAAATGGGGCTGGGGGTCCCTCGCGATACCCTCCGGCTGCAGGGGGCTCCCGTAAAGATGATCGTCACCCGGACGGGCAAGGACCTGACCCCGCTTGCCCGCCAGACAAGTTTGAAATTGCTTGCCGGTCTTCCCGAGCTGGACGGCTGTATTCTGAAGAGCCGTTCGCCGTCGTGTGGAATTCGTCGGGTGAAATTGTATGAGGGGCCGGCCCTGTTTTGTCGAAAAGGGCAAGGGATTTTTGCCGCAGAACTGAAGCGCGACCAGCGCTGGGCAGCTCTGCCGGTCGCCGATGAAGTTGAGTTGGAAGATCCCGAACGTCGTATAAGCTTTCTCGTTCAGGTTTTTTTCAGCGCTGCCTTCAGAAAGGCCGGAAATTCGCTGCAGTCTCTCAGGAAGCTTCACCAGGAGCTGAGGCCCTTTCTCCTGGCAAACGATGCTGTCCGGATGGACGGAAAAGTGGGGAAATCCGGTTACAGGATGCATGTGCTAAAAGCCATTCGCCGGGCAGGGCGCGCGAAAAACCTGCGAGAGCTCCTGCCCCGGGGCATCCGTGCTGAATCAGAATAGCTCGGCAGCGTGCTCTTCTGGAAACCAGACTTCGATATAAAAATTTCCGAGCGGTGATTCGAAGGGGATCACGACCGTTTTGCCTGAGTTGAGGGGAGTGAGTTCTCCGGGCCTGAACTCAAACCCCTGAAATTCAGTCGAAAGCGCGATTTTCGGGAGCTGGGGTTTCAGTCCGGCTCCTTGCAGATTCAAGACGAGCTTGGCTTGTCCGAAAATGATGTTCATGAATTCCGCGGCGGCATCCTGGTTCTCGGCATGAATCTCGGTATGATCCTCATCCAAAAGCCGTTTGACGAGACCCAGGAACGTGGCTTTGGGAAACGAAAGCATGATCGCGTACGAAAACTGCGTCCCGTTGACCTGAATCACGCCGCTGATATCGCCCAGCAGTTTATCCGTGTTCTCGTGCTTCACGCCAATTGCGCCACGTTTAGCTTCGGTCTTGGATTGAACGAGGAAGGTTCGCAAGGTGGCGCTGACGAAAGCCTTGATGAACTGGCGTTTCGAGCTGTCGGCTTTTTCTGTATAAAGTTCCTCGATCGCCTCCAGCAGAGAGTCTCGATGCACGAAATGGCTTCCCGCTGTCGAATTTGCCAAAGCCCGACGTAAAGGTTCAGAGGCGAATACGAGGCGCAGCTTCTTGTTGGAAGACTGGAGCTGCTGTTCGAGAAAGCGCAGCCGCTCAATGGAGGCTTCATCCAGCGGAGGCATGCCGGCGCAATTCAGGATACAGTTCTGCGGTTCCATGAGCAGGAGAGAGAGACCGTCAGTGAAGCTGGAATCAGTGGCGCTGAAGCCCGTGAGCGGCTGCAGAATTCTGAAATTTTTCTTCTGGATCACGCGCCAGGTTTCGGAGGAGGCCATTCAGCGTCTTCCTTTTGCGGGGTTCTGAGTTGCCAGAAAATCTGTGATGAGCTGAGCGACATCGTCGCGGTTCTGAGCGCTGGCGATCGCGGCGGCATTCATCCCCTTATGATTGGTTTCCGCTGCATCCGCCCCGGCCTTCAGAAGAGAATCCACGATTTCAAGAGCGCCGCCCGAAGCGGCGATCATCAGGGCGGACATGCCTTTGATCCGGATGTTGACGTTTGACTCGTGCTGGATCAGGAGCTTGACGAGTTCCGGGTGTTTTTTGGCGACGGCAAAAAGCAGTGGTGTGAACCCTTGGGGAGTCTTCACGGTGACACTCGCTTTATGCTCTAAGAGCAAAGTGGCCAGCGCAAGATTGCCCGCATTGGCAGCCAGCATCAGGCTGGTGAAACCCTGAAAATCCTTGCCGTTCACCTCTGCGCCCTGGTCGAGCAATAATTTTGCAGCTTCGATATCTCCGCTGATACAGGCCTGCATCAGCGGGGTTTTGCCACCGGCATCACGAGTTTGCATGAGGAGCGCGGCGCGGCGGGCGATCTCGCGTTCGGAAGAGGAGGGATTTGCCGCCATCGGGTTGTTATGGCTCGCAAGCCGTTTCGTGCCCAGGAGTTCTTTTACTGCGATTCTCGCGAGCCGGGTTTGCTCCGCCGTGGGTTTCAGTACTTTACTGCCCTGCTTGTCGGGATTGAAAGGTTCGTAGTAACGGCCGCGGACGACGAATTTGCGACTATCGCCGTATTTGGCGGTGATTCCTGAAATCAGCTTCTCAGAGCCTGAGCTTTCGGGCGACGGATCGACCAAGTCGAGCGCGGTCACTCCGAGAGTGTTCTTGCTGTTCGGATCAGCACCTTCACGCCCCGTTCTGGCGAGGAGAATTTCGGCAAAATCAGAAAGTCCCTTGAACGCGGCGATCATCAAAGGAGTGTCCCCATCCTGATCGGAGGAACTGATCCGGATATCCTGCTCCAGAAGCAGGTCAAAGATTTGCCGGTTCTTCATCGCGACTGCGTGATGCAGAGGCGTGCTTCCCTTGATATCGAATTTTTCCGGGTCTGCTCCCTGATCCAGGAGCGCCTTCACGAGTATCACATCGTCCTGAAGAATTGCCCAGTGCAAGGCCGTCAAACCTTCCTTGTCGGCCAGATCAATATTGGGAGTCGCTGCGATCAGCATCCGGGTGCAATCCAGGCACCCTTCGGTCACGCTGTGAATGAGTGCGTTCTTCCCCTGCAGGTCCACTTCCACAAGAGAGGCTCCATGAGTGATCAGAAAAGAGGCGATTTCGGTCCTTTTTAAATGTGTAGCATGCATGAGAGCGGTCATGCCGGTGTTGTCCTTGGCATCGATCTCCGCATCACTGTAGACGAGAACAAATACAGTACGCCACAAGTCCTGTTCGGTCGCGCAGATCAGGGGAGTTCTGTGGTTTTCATCCCGTGAATCGGTAGGCGCACCGCTTGCGATCAGAAGCTCGGAAGCCTCGATATTCGCGACCCGAATGGTTTCGAAAAGTGCCGGAGTGGAAGGACTTGCACCAGAGTGGAGAAGCCGCGTCAATTCGTCCAAACGGTTGGGCAGCCGGGGTGATTGAATGATGCTGAGCAGAGCTTCCTGTTCGCTCATTTATTTGGATCCCAGCCCGCCATTTTGAAAAGCTGAGCAAATGCCTCACGGATCTCGGGTTCATCATCGGCGATGAGTACTTTGGAAGGGCTCATAAGATGGATCAATCGTAACAAAATTGGGCTACTTGGTAGAAATATCTGAGTTAACGCGACGCGACTTGCTTTTTGTGTTTAATATCATCCATCCTTAAGGTGGAGAAGAGGGAAAATGATCGAGAGATGAAAACAGAAGGAGTACTGGTCATGAAAAAAGAACTGCTGCTGGTCATGGTATTGCTGTTGGGAGGAATGCTAATTGGGTGTGCCAATACTCAAGAACCGGGGGAAAATTTAAGCGATTCGCTTAAGCCAGTAGGTGTGACGGATGAAGCTGGAGTGGTTGTTCGGTCTCGTGCCCTGCTGAACGTTGAGTTGGGCTCATCTCCTGTGAATCCCAAATGGGCTGCTCTGGCTATTTCGACACCCACCTCTATCACGGTTGTGAATGCGGCAGCAGTCAGTATGGCGGTGGATGCTAGCCAGTTTGTGGCACCTGTGATTTCCAATACTCTTCTCGATTTTGGTCTTCTGAAAATAAGTGACTTATTTGACAACCAACTCAAGGTCTGCGGGACCTCTGGCAAAGAGAAGTGCGGAACGGCTCTGATCCGGGTGTACACGACAGGGCAGGCCGGAGCCGGAATTTTCAATGCTTTGGATAATTTTGGCGCACCGATTACGGCGGGGATTCCGGGCTCAAGTCTTCTGCCTGTGGGTCTGGATATTGCGGGTGCGGCAGAGGTCCATCGGTTTCTGATTCCTGGAAACAAGCACGTTTTGCGCCTGAGTGACTTATCGCCGGCGCCGGATTATCAGATTCTTGCTGATTTCACGAATGCCGGAGCAGGAACCTATTCCACGACAATTGTCCTGGAATACGCGCTCGCGCCCTAAGCCGGCTTAAGTGAGCTAGAGATAATAGTGCAGCTGGAGGGTTTTGATCGGGCGTGTCAGGCGCCCGGCTGTGATACTTGGAAGCGTGGTTATAAAAAAGCGCAATCCGATCCTGCTGGCGCTTGCCCTGGCTCTGGGGATACTGCTGGGTCTCGGGGCTTTCACCTTCTATTACGCCGAGGGATTTTCGTACGCCTCCAACGATCCGAAGATCTGCGCGAACTGCCATGTGATGAATCATCAGTATGAATCCTGGGGCGCTTCCGGACATCATCATGTTGCGACCTGTAACGACTGCCATCTGCCTTTGAGCGGCGTCGGCAAATGGCTGTCGAAGGCGCGCAATGGTTGGAATCATTCGATCGCCTTTACTCTGGATAACTACTCCAAACCGATTCAGATCAAACAGCATAATATCGAAATTTTGCAGGGAAATTGTGTTCGTTGTCATGAGCGGCTCGTAACAGATGCGATTCTGATTCCATCCGGAGGATCTCATCAGGCGCAGTCCTGCATCCATTGTCATCGAAGTACAGGGCATATGCCGCAGAATTAGTCAGAACGGAGAAATTATGAACGGGAAGAAAATTTGGTTAATTGTGGGTGCGGCAGCTGTGGGGGCATTTCTGATCGCCGCGCTTCTCGTCTCCATCTTTCGGCACAAGACCGAAGCGCAGAATCCATATCTGCGCTTTGTTGAAGTCAGGCAGGCGACCACCGACCCGGAACCCTGGGGTCAGAACTGGCCTCGGCAATTTGACCAATACAAGAAAACCTCGCAGCCTTCGCGCACCAATTTCGGGGGAGGAGATGCGAATCCCGCACAGAAAGCGGTGCTGATGCCGTTTCTGACCCGAATGTTTGCCGGTTATGCCTTCGCGATTGATTACCGGGACCGGCGCGGCCATGCATTCATGTTATTTGACCAGGAGCATACCCGCCGGGTGACGGAACGCGCCCAGCCTGGCGCTTGCCTTCACTGTCATGCCTCCATCATCCCGACCTTGGTCAGGTTAGGCGGTGGGGATCCCAACGCGGACTCTGCCGAGGACTACTCCAAGTCTTACAACGAACAGGTGATCCGCTTGGGTTTCGAAAAATTTTCGAGAATTCCCTTCAAAGATGCTTATGCCGAGGTGGTGCAGACCGGGAGCATGAATCCGGTCCCAGGCAAGTCGGATCAGTTTCACAAGATCCGAGGCGCACATCCCGTCTCGTGCACGGACTGTCATCACGCCAAGACAATGCGGCTGCAGGTGAACCGGCCGGGATTTCTTGCCGGAATTCGGGCGCTCAAGGCCTCGCAGGGCGTTCCTGATTTCAATGTGAACCGCGATGCGACCCGGGCGGAGATGCGGACTTATGTCTGCGCACAATGCCACGTGGAGTATTACTGCGGACCCAAGACAACGCTCTTCTTCCCTTGGGACCAGGGTGTGAAAGTCCAGGAAATCGAAAAGCACTACAACCAGACAAAATTTCCGGATGGGCACCGGTTCTACGATTGGCAGCACGCCGAAACGGGCGCGGAGCTTTTGAAGGCGCAGCATCCCGAATTCGAATTGTGGAACCAGGGGGTTCACGCCAGGTCCGGGGTGACCTGTTCGGATTGTCACATGCCGTACCGGCGGGAAGGAGCAATGAAGGTTTCGGATCATCATGTGCGCTCACCGCTGTTGATGGTGAACAGTTCGTGCCAGCAATGCCATGCTTGGGATGAAAGTGAGCTGAAGAGCCGGGCCAACACGATTCAGAGCCGGAATTTTGAATTGGTGATGCGCGCCGGGCAGGCGCTGACGGATTTTTTGGATACCTACAGAAAAGTCCGCGCACCATTCGATCAGAAAAACCGGGTTTTGGCTGAGGGGCCGGGAGGACGTGAGAAGTTGAACGCGCTTTGGGCGGTGGAAGTCGCCAGGCGTCCCGAGCTGAAGGCGATTGCCGAACTTCATCGCAAGGCGCAGTGGCGTCTGGATTTCATCGCCGCCGAAAACTCGATGGGCTTTCATGCTCCGCAGGAGGCGGCACGGATACTGGGGGAAGCGATTGATTATTTCAGACAGGCTCAGATTGAGAGTGCAAAAGTTGTGAGTGTTCCTGGTATCTGAATTCTGAGCGTTGACCTGAGTGACTGTTGTGCCTGTCATCACGGACACAGTGCCTGCGACTGACAGGTGTTAAATGAAAAGACATCTCCCTGGTTGAAAGATTCTTGTCATTCCAGCGGTTGCCAGTAGTTGCCGGTACTTGACCTTTCGGGGCCGTGCTGGCGTTAAACTTGCTTTTCTATGCTCTGAGTCAGCACAAGAGGGTCTATGAAAGCACTCTTCGCCCAGTCAGTGGTAATTTTCCTGATGCTTGCGGCCGTGCCGGTGAGTCTTCCTGTTTCATTCGCTGCCGAAAACAAGTGTTCTGAATCCGAAATGCTCCTGATCCAGCGCAGATTGGATGCCCGAGAAGCTGCGGCCAAGAAGAATTTTGCTCTTTGGGACAGTGGCTTTGGCCAGTTAGCCAAAGAGGCAGGAAAATCCCATGCTCTTGCTGTGACAACAACGGGCGCGTATCTTCTGGGGCTGGGTCGGGCATTCCTCAGGCCTGGAACTAAAAGCAACTTTCCTAATGGAAATAAATTTGTGCTGCGCCTGGAAGAAACACGGTTCAGTCAAGCCGTATTTAAAGTGGCCGAAAACCTGGCGCGGAAAAAGGGTGCCGCAGGAGTAATCGGAAACTCGGTCCTGGTCTCTCTGGACGTGGTCCGGACGAGCAGTATTTTAAGCGCGGCTGGAGCAGGTGCACCGTTGTTTGTCATCGGGGCGATCAGCAGTGCAAGGGATCATTCACCGATTTTCTATCAACAGACCTCAGTCACCACTCCGAGACTGGTTTCTGAGATTTTCCGGGATTTCGATCTTGCTCACTCTCAGGTAGCCGAACAGCGTCGCGAAGCCACGCAGGCGGGGCCTGGAGGCTTGGGCAAGAACCTGGTTACTGCCGGCTGGAGCGGCGCCCGAAACGCGAGAGCTTTTTCTCAAGAGGCTATGGATCATATCGCGCTTTACACGATGGAACTTCAGTACATTCAGGGAGCACGAAAAGCTCTCAAAATTGCAATGAAGCAATTGGTCTGCCAAGGCTATGCCGGGGCCAGTGCAGCCCGGGAGAAACAATTACAGGACGATTTAAGAGGCGCCCTTTTCGATGTGGTTCGTGAGCAGGCCTTTCAAAGAAAGTTTGAGGCAGGAGCAGCTTTGTAATCTGCCCAGAGTTCGAGACTAGCGTAATTTTTCTTTCGCTATCGACATAGCATTCGTTCCCACGCTATCCTGGAAATGGAGGATTTTCCGGTGAAAGCGCGTCCCTGGTCCATCATCATTTTGGCTTTACTGCACGTTGGGGCGCCCATTTTTAACTCCATTCTTTCCTCTTCCCTTCAGGGATTACCCGTACTCGCGTATCTCAAGCTTCTGGTCGCGGATTCCTCCTGGTGGGGCTTGTTCGATTATTTTCTGGTTTTGCCCTTGGCTGGTTTAGCGATTTATTCGTGTAAACGCTCTAGTTATCCCTTGGTCTTTCTGGCTGTCGCAACCACTGTTTTTGGAAACATCCAGACCTGGCGCAGTTACCCGGCCTATTTCCCTCTTTGGATGCTGGCTTTAGTGACTCTTCTGGATTTGCTTTTGGTCGGCTATTTTTTACTCCCAGCTGTAAAAATTCTTTATCTTGATCCCTCGATCCGCTGGTGGGAGTCCAAACCGCGGTATCTGATCCGCGCCGAGTGTCAGTTTTCGGTGGGGGAGCGCACACAAAAGGCTTGGATCACGGATTTTTCTGAAGGCGGCCTTTTTTTGAACGAATCCGGTGAGCTTGAAGCCGGGTCGACTCTCATCTTTTCAGGAATGCTTCTGGAGCGGCCCCTGAAAGTATCCGGTAAGGTGGTTTATCGACGCGGCGGGGAACGTCCTGGATTCGGGGTGCAGTTCGTGGGCTCTTCAAAAGAGGTTCGGAGCATCATCAAAGAACTCAAGCGGCAAAAATATCCAGTGCGGACTCCTTTTGATTGGAAGAAGGATTTCAAGGAATGGCTGGTCCTGCTTTTTCGTACCGGGAAGGGAATCGTCCCGGATAAACCCGTGCATCGACGGTGACCCGTTTCCCGTTCATGCATGAACGAAATAACCTAAAAAACCATTTTTCCGATGAGTTCCACGAGAGAAGCCGTTTTGACCGGTTTGCCTTCTTCTTTTTGAGCGGATTGAACGGGAACGATCAAATACGCAGCTGGAGAAACCGCGCCCTCAATCTCCGGTTTGCGACGTTCCGGCTTGGGTGATTTTGTCGCCGCTGCCGCCACCAGCGCTGTCCCTGTGATGAGTGCGCCTACTGCAAGTAGGGGAAACATACGTACCGCCTTTCAACTCCCCATTATACGCGCTTTGGTCTAAATATGACACTCTGCGGTAATTATTGAATTTTCCGGAACTAACCGCAGCGGTCAAACTGATTTGCACGCATCCACGATCACGAATTTACTGTTGGTGGCAACGATCTGACTGTTTCCGAAAATCCGCTTCAAGATGCCCGGGTATTGTAAATGCCGGTTTCCGATGACACGGAGTGTGCCTCCGCGAACCAGAACCTTTTTGGAGTTGGCAAACATCTGTAAAGCGACACGGTCCGAGAGCGTATTTCCCTGGTGAAAAGGCGGGTTGCAGATGACCAGGTCGATGGATTCCGGCTCCTGGTCTTCGTAGCAATTGGTCCAGACAAACTGGCCTTCGTCAGGGAAATAATTCCGGTAGTTGGTGTGTGCACTCTGAATGGCCATGCTTGAATCATCCGTGCATATGATTTTAGTCGCGGAATTCAGCTGCTTCGCTTTGATGCCAATAATTCCATTCGCGCAGCCGAGATCCAGAATCGTCTTGTAGTTGCCGCTCGGAATATGTTCCAGGAGGAATCGCGTGCCGACATCCAGTCCTTCACGGCTGAAAAGATTCGAGTGATTCACAAACGGTATTGAAAAATTCGGAAATGAAATATGAAGCGGGAAGGGAGATGGGGTCGGGGATCTTTGGAATTGTGCAAAGATGAGGCGTGCCTTCTTTTTCGCCAGACTCGTGCGCGTGGGGCCAATCAGTTTTTCAAGCAGTTGAAAACTTAGATTTGCCTGATGTTTGATCATGTACGTACAGATGACCTGGGAGGAGGGTTGCAGGAGATGGCTGAGGCGGCAAAGCAAGTCTTCAAAATACGACATATTACGGGGAATGCGCATCAAAACGAGATCAAACAAACCCGTCAGCTTGGATAAATCGCTTGTTGCGAGGATACGGCCTTCGCTGTTGAGAGCTGTCGCCCGGCAGCTCACATAAGAGTCAGAGTAGGTGACCGGATTAAGGCATTCGAGCGCACAGCTCAAGGCACCAAACTGATCTTCTAAGATTAGAATGCTTTTATCTCTCAGGTCGAGGCTGCTCAGGTGCTCAAGCAGAAGCTCGTCAGCACTGTCCCATGCCTGGAGCAGGTCCTTTTTTGAGAACGGGTATCTTTTTAAACTGGATTTGATTTCAAAGGGATTCACTGATCCCTGCATATCACAAAGGTTCTACTACTACTTCTTGGGACCGCTGTTTGCGGAGCCCGTGTTGCTGGTATTCCCGGTATTCGAAGTTCCGTTGCCTGGAGACGTACTGTCAACACAGTTCGTGGGCGAACCAGCAGGCAATCTTGCAATTGTTCCGAGTTGGTCGATTGTGAAGAGATCAAAGTTTGCGTTGCTCACCTGGCCCGTTGTGCAGGCTCCGGGGGCAGCGGCTTGGGCCGAATTAACAAGCCCCAGTGGGATCTGTCCTAAAAGCTTGAAAGGCGGTCCCGCTGCTGTTGCGGAGAAAGTGACTTGCCCAATTGAGGACGTTGTCAGGTCCGAGTCCCCTGGCAAAGAGGCCCTAGTCGCAACGGTTGCCGGGTAGGCATAAGGAATTCCATCGGTCATTTCAGGAGCAAGGGTACAGGTACTTCCTCCTGAGTTCACGAAACCGTTTAAATTACAGGGAGCTGTCTGGTGCACACCGCAGCCGGTCGTGATCGCCGCTGAGGCACTGAAACCGATTCTGAAATACCGGAGGGTCCCTTCAGGCGCATAGCCGATATCAGCCAGACAGCTCGAAAAGGACCCTGCTTCGGCTGCATAGGAAACCTCTGAAACACGAAGAGCCGATAATCCCATGATTGCCTCGGTGCTTCGAGCCCTGGCTTGAAAAAACCAAAACTGAGGGAGGGCCACTCCCGCCAGGATGCCCAAGATCGCAACAACGATCATGAGCTCAATGAGAGTGAAGCCGCGGGCCGAATCTCGCATTTTATAATTCTATATTTTGAAACCGGTTTTCACAATAAAGCAGCCAAGTTTATGCTTTCAGAGAGGTGTTTGAATAAAGGTGAAATGGTGGCTGGGGGGAGAATCGAACTCCCGACCTTGGCGTTATGAATGCCACGCTCTAACCAACTGAGCTACCCGGCCACGGCGTGAAACGAGTTACGATTCATACCTTCGAAGTAATTCGGGATCAATCCTTTTTTGTGGACTCGAGCAGGTGAGTGCTCTGATTTCTGTCACCCGGCCTGATGCACAATCTTGCAGTTTGATTTGCATTTTCGGACGAGACAGGAAATCTTCACAGGCCAATGGTTTCAAAAAAAACTCGGACCACCCAAGCCAGAGCTACCAGAGCAAAAAGAAGCGTCAAGCCAGGCGCCCTTACAGCTTACCGTAAGCCCGGCCCTACCGGCGGCAAGCTCATCCGCTCGGTAATAGCCCTGCTTCGTGAGCATCAAATTCAGCTCCCATTAACTTCGGATATCCTTATCGCGACCTCCGGAGGCGCCGATTCCATCGCGCTGGCCCATCTCATCATTCACTACGGCCGACGAGTGGGAGGGGTGGGGAATATTAGAATCCTTCATATTAATCACCGGTGGAGGGGTAAGACATCAGATCAGGACGAAGCGTTTGTAAAAAAAACGGCGGCTCGTTGGGGAATTCCCATCATTATCCGACGACTCAAGCCGCCCAAGCCCGGTGAGGGGCAGTCTTTAGAGGAGGAAGCACGCAGTGCTCGTAAAAAAATTTTCGCCGAATTTGCTGCCAAAGGTGCCGTCATTCTGACCGGCCATCACGGGGACGATCTTGCTGAAACGCTGCTCTGGCGGATTTTTACCGGCACCCAAGCGTCTCATGGTGGCGGCATTGCTGTGCAGATTGGGCCGGAAATACGGCCGTTTTTGACCACTCTTAAATCTGAACTCGTTCGCTACCTTCAGGAGGAAGGCGAAACCTGGCGTGAGGATGCGACCAACCTCGAAGGTCGGTTTCTCCGCTCCAAAATGCGGATTGAACTCATGCCGGTGATCGGGAAGCTCTTTCCTCAGGCAACCCAGCACCTGATCAAGGCGGCCCTTGCAGCACAACGGTCTGTGTCAAAGAATTCTTCAGATGACCCGCTCGACACCTTGGGGCTGGTTGTTTCGGCTGCGGGACTTCGGGTGCGGCGCGCACATTGGGATTTACTTCGGGACAGACTTTACGCTAATCATACGTGGACAGGCGAAGTCCACCTGCCCGGCGGATGGAAGGTGCGAAGGGTCCTGGTTTTAAAATCCAAAGGTCGTAATAATACCCGACCCGCGGAGCAGTGGATTCTGGAACGCAAGACCTTGGAATAAAAAGGAAAGCGGGGAGCGCTGGGTTTGCAATTTGGATTTGAACCGTGTAGCGTATCTCAATCTAATATAGAGGGTGAGTGCTGAATGAAGCCGACACATAAAACGATAGCTCTTTGGCTTGTATTGATTCTTTTGTTTGCAAGCCTTTTCAAATTCTTTGATCCGGGTAGCCGTAATCGGCAGGAAATCCGTTTCAGTGATTTCATCCAGTACGTCAAAGACGGCAAAGTGGCTGAGGTCACATTCAAAGCGGACAATCTCATTGTTGGAACCTTCAAGGATGTTTCCACCGAGAACCGCAAGAATTTTGAAACTATTGGTGATACCGGAAACGGCAAGATTTTCGAAATTCTCGAAAAAAACAACATAATTCCCAATTACGAACGTGCGGAGAAGACTCCCATCTGGCAGCAGGTTCTCATCTCCTGGTTCCCGATGCTGCTGCTCTTTGTATTTTTCTTTCTCTTCATGCGCCAGATCCAGGTGGGTGGCGGCAAAGCCATGTCCTTTGGCAAGAGCAAGGCGCGACTGCTGACCGAATCTGCACATAAAGTGACGTTCAAGGATGTTGCTGGCGCCGATGAGGCCAAGCAGGAACTCGAAGAAATCATCGAATTTTTGAAAGATCCCAAGAAGTTCACGCGCCTCGGCGGACGTATCCCCAAAGGTGTGCTGCTCATGGGTTCTCCGGGAACGGGTAAAACGCTTCTGGCCAAAGCCATTGCCGGTGAAGCGGGTGTGCCGTTCTTTTCGATTTCAGGTTCTGACTTCGTCGAAATGTTTGTCGGTGTGGGCGCCTCGCGTGTTCGCGACTTGTTTGAACAGGGCAAGAAACACGCTCCCTGTATCGTCTTCATCGATGAAATTGACGCCGTAGGCCGGCACCGTGGCGCAGGTCTCGGTGGCGGACATGATGAACGTGAGCAGACCTTGAATCAGTTGCTCGTCGAAATGGACGGTTTTGAATCCAATGAAGGCGTGATCCTGATTGCTGCCACCAATCGCCCGGACGTGCTGGATCCTGCACTCCTGCGTCCAGGTCGCTTTGACCGCCGTGTGGTTGTTTCTGGTCCGGACGTCAAAGGCCGCGAAGAAATCCTCAAGGTGCATACGCGCAAAACTCCTCTCGGCCCGAACGTGAAACTCAATGTCATCGCTCGTGGTACGCCAGGCTTCTCGGGCGCGGATCTCGAAAATCTCGTCAACGAAGCCGCCCTTCTTGCCGCGCGGGGGAACAAGAAAGTTCTGGAAATGTTCGATTTCGAACACGCCAAGGACAAGGTTCTCATGGGCGTGGAACGCAAAAGCATGGTCATTTCTGATAAGGAAAAACGGACGACTGCGTATCATGAAGCTGGCCATACTCTGGTCGGTAAATTCATTCCGGGAACCGATCCCATTCATAAAGTGACGATCATTCCGCGCGGAATGGCTCTGGGTGTGACCCAGACGCTTCCGACCGAAGACCGCATGAACTTGACCAAGGATCGCGCTGAAAACAGCATTGCGTTCCTGATGGGCGGACGCGTCGCTGAAGAACTGGTGCTCGGTCAGCGCAGCACCGGAGCGGGTAATGACATTGAACGCGCCACTGAAATGGCCCGTCGCATGGTTTGTGAATGGGGCATGAGTGATGTGCTTGGGCCGGTGAGTTTTGGACGAAAAGAGGAAGCGATCTTCCTTGGTCGCGAAATTGCCCAGCATCGGGATTATTCCGAACAGACCGCCCAGACCATTGATCGCGAAGTTCGCGATACGGTTGAGCGCAATTACCGGAGAGCCCGGCAGATTCTCGGCGACAAGATGACCATCCTTCATGCGATGGCCGAAGCGTTGCTGGAATATGAGACTTTGGACGGCGAGGAAATCGAGCAGATCGTGCAAGGCCAGAAGATTTCGCGTCCGCTGGTTGCCGCCTCGACTGACAGTAATGACGACCCCAATGCCACGGCACCGGTTGCCGGTGCCGATGGCGAAAAATCAGGAAAGGGGGAAGGGACACCTGCTCCCGTTCCCGCTTAGTAGTATCGAGCGAGGTCCAGTAGCTCCCGAAAATTCGAGTGGTGGACGTACTTCTCAACCTGCAATCCAGTCTGCGTCTCATTGATTTTCTAGATATCGCGATCGTCGCGTTCATCCTTTATCGCCTGCTGCTGCTGATCAAGGGTACGCGTGCGATGCAGATGCTGACCGGGCTCGGTATTCTGGGTATAGGTTTTTTTCTTTCCTCAACCCTCGAACTTTTCACCACCCACTGGCTGCTTTCTTACTTTTTCGATTACCTGATTCTGATTGTGATCGTTCTTTTTCAGGATGATCTGCGCCGGGCACTTACCCACGTTGGCAAGAACCCGTTCTTCGCCGGGGCCTCCGCTGAAGAAGAACGCGAAAACGTCGATGAGATCGCGCGCGCGGCAACACGTCTGGCCCGCGAAAGAATCGGTGGCCTGATTGTACTTGAGCGTGAAACCGGTTTGAAGAATTTTATCGATACCGGCTCCAAGCTCGATGCGAAGGTCAAATCTGAATTGCTTTACTCCATTTTCATTCCTGATTCTCCGATTCATGATGGTGCGGTGATCATTACCAACGGCCGCGTCGCGGCTGCGGGTTGCTTCCTTCCGCTTTCCAAGGATCCGAATATTGACAAACGTTACGGCACGCGCCATCGAGCGGCGCTGGGCCTGACCGAAGACACGGATGCCATAGTCGTTTTGATTTCGGAAGAAGCCGGGGAAGCGCATCTGGTAAAGAATGGTAAAATCACGATCAATTTGAATGAGCAGGAGATCCGTCAAAGCCTGGCGGCTCTGTTGGATCTTTCACGTAGCAACAGGAACCTGTCCCGCAAGCTGCGAAGCTGGATGCGCGCCGTACAGGGAAGCCGGACTGAGGAGTAAAGCAGGATGGGCTCAGGCGGACATTTTGGAGATCGACTTTGGGCGGGAATGATGACCAACATCGGTTCTAAGCTCATTTCAATCGCGCTGGCGGTCGTGCTCTGGGGGATCGTGCTGGGCTCGCGAAATGTTGAAGTTACCAAGGAAATCCCCATCGAAGTGATCGCTCCCGCCGATCTGATTCCGGCAAATGACATTCCTGACCGCGTGGCCTTCCGTCTTGCGGGCCCCAAGGCATTCTTGCGGGCAATTCTCGATCGTCGTGAAAACCCGATCCGGGTCAATCTGGCCGGAGCCAAGCCGGGAGTCGTGAATTATCGGTTTTTCTCGGACAATATCCGGGTGCCGATCGGTGTGAAGGTGCTTTCGATCAATCCATCCACGATTCCAATCCGGCTCGAAGCAGTCAAGAAGCGCGAAGTGCCCGTGCGCATCGAAATCCGAGGTGTGCCTCCGGAAGGGTACAAGATTGTTCGTGCTTATATGAAACCTGAGGTGGTTAAGATCAAAGGAGCGGAGTCACGGGTCGACGGTATTACGGAAGTGATTACAACACCGATTGATGTCAGCGGCTTGCGCTACAGTGTGGACCGTGAGGCCGTGCTGGACCTCGGCCGTCACAGTGTCCAGCTCGAAGGAGCCATGCCTCGGGCCTTCGTGGAAATTGAAGCCGTTTCAGCGAATTACCGGATTAAGAACGTGGACATACGTGTGCTCACGCCCTATAAAGTGAAAGCAGGCGAAAAGACGGTTACTGTCCTGGTCCGGGCAGATACGAAGGATCTGAAGTTACTGGATCGCAGTCACGTTTATGCAGTCGTGGACCTCACCGGGAAACCCAAAGGCGAGTATAATGAAATGATCAAAATTTCCGTTCCCGATGGTGTGGGGCTGGTGAAGGTCATTCCGGATCGGGTGAAAGTGACACTTTACTGATCCCCGGTGAGCAGTTGAGTTGAGAGAGGAATCGTTTTAATGGGACAGAAGCTTTTTGGAACAGACGGAATTCGGGGCCTTGCCAATGAATTTCCGATGACGGGTGAGGTGGCGATGGCCGTGGGGCGGGCCGTGGCCCATGTCCTGCGCAATCAATCCATACCGCTGGTCAGAAGTTCCGTTCCGATTGGGCTCAAGCCGCTTGAGTCGAGTCGCCCGGTTCGTCGCGCCAGAATTGTCGTCGGTAAAGACACGCGCCTTTCCGGCTACATGCTTGAGCAGGCGATTTCTTCGGGGCTTTGCTCCATGGGGGCGGATGTGATTCTGATTGGGCCGCTTTCCACGCCGGGAGTGGCCTTTGTCACCCAAAGCATGAGAGCGGATGCCGGAATCATGATCTCCGCTTCGCATAACCCCTATTACGATAATGGCATCAAAATCTTTTCGGCCGACGGCTATAAGCTGCCCGACGAAATGGAGGCGGAAATTGAACGTCTCGTGCTGACGGACGAAATTTCAAGGCACCGCCCCACTGCGGATCTGGTCGGCAAGGCCCAGCGCATCGACGACGTCCACGGACGCTACCTCGTCTTTTTGAAAAACCTTTTTCCGAAAGAAATGGATCTGCTTGGTTTCCGCGTAGCCCTGGATTGCGCCAACGGTGCGGCTTACAAGGTAGCCCCGCTCGTTTTCGAGGAACTTGGAGCTGAAGTGATCAAAAAGGGTGTGAGCCCCAATGGTCTGAACATCAATGACAAATGTGGAGCGCTCCATCCCGAAGCGATTGCCGCCGTGACCGTGGAATTCCGGGCTGATATCGGAATCTCGCTCGATGGGGACGGCGATCGCTGCATTCTTTCGGATGAAAATGGCGAAGTCGTGGATGGCGACCAGATCATCGGCCTCTGCGCGATGCAGATGGCTGAAGAAGGCACTTTGCGAAAGAACACGATTGTCACCACCCCGATGTCCAATCTCGGTTTGGAATTGAGTCTGCGTGAGCGCGGGATCTCGATGGTTCGGGCGCAGGTGGGCGATCGCTATGTCGTGGACGCGATGAGAAAGAACGGATTTTCTCTCGGCGGTGAACAGTCGGGGCATATTATTTTCCTGGACCAGTCCACGACGGGTGATGGGATCGTGGCTGCATTGAAAGTCCTGGAAGTGATGAAGCGCACCGGAAAAAGACTTTCAGAGCTGAAAAAGTGCATCACCTTATTCCCTCAGGTTCGTGAAGATGTTCGTGTTTCTCAAAAAGCGCCATTTGAATCCATTCCTGAGATCGCCCATGCCATCGTTCAGGGACAGGCGCAAGTCGGCGAACGCGGACGACTTTTTGTGCGCTACTCGGGAACGGAAGCGCTGGCCCGGGTCATGGTTGAAGGAGAGGATCTCCAGGTGATTCAGGGAATCGCCCGGAGTGTTGCACAACAGATTCAGAAATACCTGGGTTGAAGATGGAACGTTTGCCCCGCCTTGGCGTAAATATCGATCATGTGGCCACTCTCCGGCAGCTGCGCGGGACTCCTTACCCGGATCTCCTTGCGGCCGCACGGATCTGTGAAAGTGCAGGAGCCAGGCAGATCACGGTCCATTTGCGTGAAGATCGCAGACATATCCAGGATGCAGATGTCCGTTTGCTTCGAAGGGAATTGGCTGTGCCGATGAATCTGGAGATGGCCATCGCGGATTCCATAGTCCGGTTCGCTCTGAAAACCCGACCGGATTGGGCCTGTCTTGTTCCGGAAAAGCGCAGGGAAGTGACGACCGAAGGCGGCTTGGATGTCATCAAACAGAAAAAGAAAATCGCGCAGGTCATTTCGAAGCTTCAAAAAGGTGGCGTTCGCGTCAGCCTTTTTGTCGAGCCGGATGTCCAAGTGATGAAAGCGGCCCGGGAATTGGGCGCCGATGCCGTTGAGCTGCATACGGGACGTTATTGTCTGGCCCGGCAGGGCGTTTTGGGTAGAAGTTCAGAAAGAATCGCTGAAACTGAATTCAAAAGAATTCAAATATCCGCGATTCTGGCGAAGAGCCTGGGTTTGCATGTGCACGCGGGGCATGGCTTTGATCTCAAAAACGTCTCAGCGATTTCCGGCTTGCAGGATCAGAACCGGGAGCCTTTGATTGAAGAATTCAACATAGGTCATTCGATCATCTGTCGGGCGGTGCTCGTGGGTTTGGAGCAGGCGGTTCATGAAATGTTGGCGGCCATCGGGTCACCTTGAGGGGGAATTATGTCATATCAAACATCGCATATGAGAATCTGCACCGCGAGCGAGATGCGCGAACTGGACGGAGTTGCTGATCAGGAATATGGCTTGGATGCCAGTATTTTGATGGAAAATGCCGGTCGAGCCGCTGCACAGGCCATCATCGATCGTTTTCCGGATGCGGGTACTGCCACAGAGATTCTGATTTTCGCCGGAAAAGGCAATAATGCGGGGGATGCTTTCGTCGTTGCCCGGCGTCTTCTCTGTTTTGAACGGCGTGTCCGGGTTTTTCATCTGGAAGGCGAGTCAGGCTACAAAGGCGCGGTTCTCAAAAACTTCAGAATCCTGAAAAAGATGAAAGCCAAGATGACCTATCTTGAAGCCGCCCAGGATCTTCAGGATTTTTTCACCAGCTCACCCGGTCCCCATACGATCATCGATGGAATTTTTGGTACAGGACTCAAGGGAGATCTCGAAGGGGTTTTTTACGATACGGTTGAGCTGATCAATGCCCAGCGGTCCTCGCAAGTGGTCTCGATCGACATTCCAAGCGGTATCAGCGGTGATACCGGGGCGATTCATGGAACCTCCATTCTGGCGACCATGACGGTCTCCCTTGGCTTTCCGAAGCTCGGGCATTTCCTTCCTCCCGGAGCCGGGCGCCGCGGGGAGCTGGTCAATCTCGATATTTCGCTACCGCCCAAGTTCCGCAAGCAAGGTGATAAATTCCTTCTGATGAAGGCACCGCTTGGGGCCCTGTTGACTGAGCGCGACCGCTACGGCCACAAAAATTCTTTTGGACATACCGTTTTGATCGGCGGCAGTCCTGGTCGTGTGGGTGCCATCACCATGGCTGCACGTGCTTGCCATAAAATGGGAACCGGTCTGGTCACGGTTGCGACCTGGGAAGATGCTTTCGAATCACTGCTTGTCAAGTTGCCTGATGAAACCATGTCCTTGGCAATTGATCTGAGTGCCCACGATGAGCTCTACAAGAAAACCCTGCCTACTTATTCCAGTGTCATCGCGGGGCCGGGACTCGGATTGAGACACGATGGCAAGGCCCTGATTGAAGGACTTCTGAAATATTATCAAGGCCCGGTTGTGCTCGATGCGGATGCCTTGAATCTAGTGGCGACCCACAAGCTTTATGATCATCTGGTTTCCCGCCGGGGGCCGACGGTCCTGACTCCTCATCCGGGAGAAATGGCGCGGTTGCTGGATGTGCCCATTTCGGAGGTCAGGGAAAATCCGGTAAAAGCCGTCCGCGACGCCGTGAATCTGACTCATGCGATTGTGGTGCTCAAGGGGGCGGCAACGTTGATCGGGTCTGCTGAAAACGTGCTTTACCTGAATCATTATCCCAACGATGGCATGGCGACCGCAGGGAGTGGTGATGTGCTGGCTGGAATGATCGGGGGCTTGCTCGGGCAACGAATGGATCCCTTCCAGGCGGCGCTCTTGGGAATTTATCTTCATTCACTGGCTGGAGATTTCGCCGCGCGCGCTCTCGGCCATCGCAGTATGACCGCGCGGGATATCATCGAGAACATCAGCAATGCCTTCAAAGAAATCAAAGTCGCGCCAGCCCTTGTCTCACCTGTGGAAGGAAGAGCCAAATTGCTCTGAGGCGGTACTGGCCGGTCTGGCCAGTACGCTGGCTCTTGAGCTCGGGCCTACAGATCGAATTTTCCTAGAGGGCCCGATGGGTGCCGGGAAGACCACTTTCGCTCGTGCGCTCATTGAGGCTCTGGGAGTTAGTCAGCCTCCGGAGGGTAGCCCTTCTTTTGCCATCGCCCATGAGTATTACTCAAAGCGAGGGGAAGTGATCCACATCGATTTTTACCGGATCAAAGATGAGACGGAAATCGATGACGCCGGCATTCCCTCCTATTTTTGGGAGCGACAGGTTCTGGTCATTTGTGAATGGCTTTCGCTCTGGCCGGTTTTCCAAGCTTCGATCATTCGTTCGACCTCGGAACCTGCAAAAATCTGGCGGATCCAGCTCGATTTTTCAACAGATGAAACCCGCAGGGCTGTAAAGATCGAAATTCTTTAAGTAGTCGGCGAAGTTTTGGGATCAATGGGCTCAACCTGCAGGATTGGCAGGGCCTGCGGAATAATCAGAGCGGCACTTTTGAGTGAGATCAGGGCGAGGATGCCACGGCAGATCGTAGGCGTTCCGACCCGTATCAAGGTCAACCACTCATCACCAACCAGACCGAAAGCCGCACGAACGACGTTTCGTACGCTCTGCAAGTTGGTGTATGTGCCAGGAGGGGGGAACTCGACATAGCCCAGTTTCAGAAGTTGATTCCAGGCTTCCGGTGAAACGGTCGGATCCCACCTCATTCCCGTCCAGATCTGAAGCTTGTCCTGGGGCTGGACGGTGGCTGAACTCATGAAATCCGGAACTGTTGAGCCGGGCTTTGGTGGGGCGATTTTAAGGAAAACTGCGCTCGTTACGCCTTTTTCCACCAGAAATAGGAGACCTTTTCCGAGCGGATCGTTTCCCTTACGGAGGGTCGCGAGATCCCAGATGATGAGTTTGAGTTCGTGTTTTTTTCGTTCGGATTTTTTGGGTACCAGAGGGACCTCTGCAGGTACTCCTCCTTCATTTGAAACTTTCTCTTGCGAAGGGTTTTCTTGAGGTAAAACCGGGACTTCCGGAAACGAGAGTGGCTGGTTTTTCACGAAAGTCGAGGTGGGATGCACGATTGTCGCATCCTCTGCGGCCGTGATTTCATGCGCACTGGAAGACGGTTGGGGCGATGCAGGAGGAGGGGAGGCAACGGGATGAAACGGGGGGGGGAGTTGCTTCTCGGCTTCGTGCACCTGTTCTTCGCACACCTGTTCAAGGATGCTCGGTTTCTTAGACTTTGAGGAGTCGACCTTCTTACGATTCAGCAGGCGTGTAACAGAAGGCATCTCATTAAAGTTGGTGGTTTCCGCATCAACGGTAAATGCTGGATGGATCGCAGTTTTGGTTTTAGCGCTGTCCATAATTCATTTCTCAATAGCCGACTGGCTGAGGGTCTCACCCTTTCTCTTTACTTTTCGGGTTTATGCGGTAGAACTTCAGTGTTTTTCAATAAAAAGCGACTAAATGAATTGGGAATAGTAGTTGACGCGTAAGATACGGCATGATACGCCCTATCTAAGATTTAGACACCTATCCTATGAATTGACATAGGTGCGTGGGGAAGGGAGACAGAGATGAGATTGACATCAAAAGGACGGTATGCTGTCCGGGCGATTTTGGACTTAACCTTTAATTCCAATGGCCGGCCGGTTCGTCTTCAGGAAATTTCAGAGCGCCAAAAGATTTCGCTGCACTATTTAGAACAGCTATTCCGCAGACTTCGCAAAGGTTCAGTTGTGAAGAGCGTTCGCGGTCCAGGCGGAGGCTACGTGCTGGCCCGTTCCATGGATGAAATCGCTGTTAAAGACGTTCTTGTGAGCGTTGGCGAAAACATCAATCCAGCTCGTGACTTGATCGGCAATGTCGATCTTAAATCCGACACGGTTGAATTTATTCTGACCAAGACCTATTTCGAAAATTTAGGGGTGTTGATGCAGGATTACCTGACAACGACATCCGTTGGCGACCTGATCCGCAAAGCGCGCGGTACACAGGACCTGCCGAAGGCAGCAGGAAATGTGCTCGAAGCAACCGGCTTCATTCCTGCCAGCATGCAGAATGTTGAAAAGGGTCGCAACTTATCTTGATTCGAATGCAGGAGCGCCGCTTCAACCTTGTGTTGTTGATGCGCTTCTGCCCTTCCTTTCAGAGTCCGATCGGACTCTGATACCCAATCCATCCAGTATTCATTCGTTCGGGCGTAACGCTCGACGTTGTCTTTCCACAGCACGTCAACAAATAGCAGGTTCTTTAGGGCCGAAGATCGATCCGGAGCAGGTCATTTTCACCTCCGGCGGCACTGAATCCAATCAGCTGGCTGTTCAGGGGTTTCTTGGAACTTTTTTGGAAGCCGGAGTCAGGCCGCATTGGATCACGACCCCGGTGGAGCATGATTCAGTTCTTCAGATCGTCAGCTGGTTTCAAAAACGTGGAGGTCGGGTCAGTTTTTTGCCGGTTGATTTCAACGGAGCGCCGGTTGTGAGTGCGCTGGAGTCTTTGTGGAACGAGCAGACGAAATTGGTGTCGGTGATCTGGGCGAATAATGAAACAGGTGTTGTGAGCGATGTGGAAGCCCTTTCTCAGGAGGTGGTGCGCCTCGGGGGGGTCCTTCATCTGGATGCGGCACAAGCCTGGGGCAAGCTGCCGATTGATCTGAGCAGACTCGGTGCTGACATGGTCTCCTTTTCGGGTCATAAGATCGGTGGGCTCGCGGGCAGTGGTGCCCTATGGGTGAAGCCCGGGCTCAAGCTCGACAGTCTCATTGCAGGCAAGCAGGAAAAAGGAAGGCGAGGGGGCACAGAAAATTTGCTGGGCATCATCAGCATGGGGGCAGCGGCGAGCACTCTGGATCTGGCAGCGGTGGAGTCCTGGGCGAGTAGCCTGGAACCATTGCGGGACCGTCTTCAGAATGCTATTTGCGAGCGGATTCCAAGGGTAATTGTGCATGGGGCTTCCGGCAGGAGAGTTGCCAATACGCTCAACCTCAGTTTCGAAGGCGTGGCGAGCGATGGCTTGGTGATGGCATTGGATCTGAGCGGCTATGCCGTCAGTTCCGGCGCGGCATGTGCGAGTGGAGCCATGGAGCCATCACATGTCTTGCTCGCTATGGGGCGTTCCCCGGGCGAGGCGATCGGTGCAATCAGGATTTCTCTTCCTCGTGAGGTCAACTGGCCCGTATTGTCAGACTTTGTGGATGAACTGGAGAAAATCGTGAACCGCATTCGAGTCCCTTCCGGGCACCCTGAGGTCCTGTGAATCAAAATAAAGCAACAAAGGTACTGGTGGCCATGAGCGGAGGCGTTGATAGCTCTGTAACGGCGGTATTGCTCAAGAGCCAGGGTTATGGGGTCGTCGGAGTTCATATGCAGCTCTGGGATCACGGCCAGGCGAATTTTGAAAAAACCGGCGCCAGGTGCTGCTCACTGGCTGATTCAAACGATGCACGACGGGTTTGCGACAGCCTGGATATTCCATTTTTTGTGATCAACGCCAAAGAGGTGTTTCGAGACAAGGTGGTCGATAATCTGGTTCACGAATATCTGGCGCAACGAACACCCAATCCCTGCGTGCAGTGCAATATTCACATCAAATTCAGTTATCTTTTCAAAAAGGCGGATGAGCTCGGGTGTACTCTGGTCGCGACCGGGCATTATGCCCAGGTCAGGCAGGATCCGGTTTCCGGTATTGCAAGGTTATTGAAAGCGGCAGATCCACAAAAAGATCAGACGTATTTTCTGTTCGGAATGACCCAGGCGGCACTCAAGCGGACGCTGCTTCCTCTGGGAGGTTTTCCCAAAACAATGGTTCGCAAACTGGCTGATCAAGCCGCGCTCAACGTTGCGCAGAAGCCCGATAGTCAGGAGATCTGTTTTATCGGTGAAGAGGGCTACCAGGATTTCGTGGAGCAGCGCTCGCCGGCCGGTTTGCGTCCACGCGGAATCATCCGCTCGGTCGACGGGGAAATGCTGGGCGAGCATGATGGACTCTACCGCTACACCATTGGACAACGCAAAGGCCTGCGGCTCGGCCGCAAGGACATTAATGATTATTTTGTGATCGCGATGGATTCGGTCAATCACATTCTGATCGTCGGTCCGGAGAAGTACCTGTTTGAGAAGGAACTCATAGCCGAGCAGGTGACCTGGGTGCATCCGATCAGCGAGCTCGGAGTGATCCGATGCAAAGCTAAGATCCGTTCGCGGCATGAGGAAGCTCCGTGTGTTGTGTCGGTATTCGAAAATCGCACGGTCCGGGTGGAATTTGAACAGGCGCAGCGCGCGATTACTCCCGGGCAGGCCATCGTTTTTTACGATGGCGATGAAGTGCTCGGCGGTGGTTTCATCTATCGGACGATTCGAGGCGGCGAGCAGAAGCTGTGAGGTATTACGTCCTGCACACGCTCGGGTGCAAAGCGAATTTATTTGATAGTCAGCTGATCGAAGCGGAGCTGCAGAAAAAGGGGTGGACCCCCTTTCGCAATGGCCTGCGCAATTCTTTGAACGAAGTCCAAGTCGATATCTGCCTTGTGAACAGCTGCACGGTCACGGACGAGGCTGACCGACAGACCCGGAAAATAGCTGCGCGATTGCATCGTGCACATCCCTCCGCAATGATCGTCGTCACCGGCTGCGCGGCTGAAATCGATCCCGAACGGCTCGCAGAGTCCAAGGGCATCAGTTATTTGATCGGAAATCGTGACAAGCCCAGACTTGTAGAAATGATTCTGAAAAAATGGGAGGAGAGGACCGCAGCGCCAGCCCAGGACAGTCAAGAGCTCCTGGATGCATCGCTCAAAGGTTATACAGAAATGGCTTCGCGCCATCCCCTGGATCGGGAGTGGCCCGGAGTTTCCGTGGAGGCGCCTCCCTTTGATCCAGGTTCCACCAAGACTCGCGCATTCATGAAAATTCAGGAAGGTTGCAATTCTTTTTGCACCTACTGCGTGATTCCCTACGGACGCGGGCCGGCACGGAGTCTGGATGCGGATCGGGTGCTTGCCAACATCAGAACCATGGAAGCGAATGGGTTCCAGGAAATCATCATTACCGGAACCAATATTGGTGATTATGGTTCTGATTTTCCTGAGGATGGACAGGATCGGAGCCTTGAATCTCTCCTGGAGCGGATTCTGCGTGAGACCCGTCGTGCGCGTATTCGCATCGGGTCTTTGGATCCGACTGAGATCACGCCACGCCTTTTGAAATTGCTGCGTTCTGAAGAGCGGCTTTGCCCTCATTTCCACGTTTCTCTCCAGAGTGCCAGCGAGCCTGTTCTTAAACTCATGAAGCGGCGTTATGGACTTGCAGAAGTCCGGACGGCTCTGGAAGCAATCGCTTCCCTGGCAGCACCTGTAGGGGGGGCTTTCGTCGGTATGGACGTGATTACCGGATTCCCCGGGGAAACCGCAGAGCGGTTTGAGGCAGGGCTTGCCGCCCTGAAGGATCTCCCTTGGAGCCGTCTCCATATTTTCCCCTATAGCGAGCGTGCTGGGACGCCAGCCACCCGGCTCCCCGGAGTTGTTCCTCAGCAGGAGAGGGTCGAGAGAGCCCGGCGGCTGAGTGAATTGAGTCTGAACCGTCTGGAAGCCCACGGAAAAGCCGTTCTGGAACAGTGCAGGCAAGAGCAGATACCGCTCTCAAAAATCCTGGTGGAGAGCCGGTGCCGTCCGCCTGCCAATCGCAAAAGCGATGAGCAGATCTGGGCCTCGGGTTATTCGAATAACTATCTACGGACGTATTTTCCAGTTGGGGGGATTTCTTCAAGAAATCAGCTCGTTTCGGTCATCCCCGAAGAGCTTCAGGTCGACAGGGCGGCAGGAGAAGTCAAATTCATTGGAAAACTGGTTGAGGATAATACGTTTAGATATTATTAAGCTTCATGATTTCAATAGCTTGCGTGGAATTGGGTTAGTTGACTTTAATGGGTGGGTATTATAAGAATAGCAGGAACAAGGGCGAGAGCCGGCCCGAGTTGAACCAGCGGTTGATGCGGAAGTTGAACGTAAGATAATGGAGTTGGGTTGCTTGCACATGAGCGAAAAAAAAATCTCACAGTTGCTGGAACGCTTGGGCTACGAATTCGGCGATCGCCGGGTCCTGCTCCAGTCACTCACTCACACTTCCTACGGCTACGAATATCTTCAGGATGAAACTGTCGCCATGCGGGACAATGAGCGTCTGGAGTTCCTGGGCGATGCCATTCTGGATCTTGTGGTTTCGGATATTCTTCTGGAAGCATTTCCCAACGCCAACGAAGGGCAGCTGTCAAAGATGCGTGCAGCAGTCGTGAATGAGCGGACGCTGGCCGGGGTCGCGAAAAGTGTCGGTCTTCAGGATTTTGTCCGGCTCGGCAAAGGCGAGGCCGCCAGCAAGGGAAATGAGAAGCCCTCCATCCTTTCCAGCACGCTGGAAGCCCTGATCGCGGCTGTTTATCTCGACGGCGGCTTCAATGCGGTTTATCCGGTCGTTCGCCATCTCTTTGCCCCTCTTTTTATTGAAGAACGTGATTTGATGGCTTTCTATGATCACAAAACTCAGCTACAGGAGATGGTTCAGGCACGTTGGAAGGTGACGCCTTCCTACCATCTGCTCCGGACCGAAGGCCCGGATCACGCCAAAACATTTGAAGTGGAAGTTCGGATTTCCGGCAAAAGGCTCGCCACTGCAACGGGCAATTCAAAAAAGGAAGCCGAGCAGAATGCCGCAAAAAACGCCATACAGACTGCCATTCAGACTATAGGATAAAATGGGAAAATCAGGATTTGTAGCAATTGTCGGTCGGCCGAATTCAGGTAAGTCGACCCTGCTGAACACAATACTGGGTTCGAATCTTTCGATTGTGACTTACAAGGCACAAACGACGCGCGAGCGCGTACTCGGGATCCTGACGGAACGGCAGGGGCAGATCGTCTTTGTGGATACGCCGGGAATTCATCGTGCTGACAAGGGCGGTCTGAACGAATACATGGTGCGCGAAGCTCAAGGAGCACTCGAAGGCACCTCGGTGATCTGGTACATCGTTGATCCCCATTCGGAGCTGATTCATGAACGCGCGGTTCTGGAGCTGCTGCCGCGCGAGAGCTCCCAGAAGATATTTCTGCTGATGAACAAGCTCGATACCATTCGCGGTGTTGAAGCACGAAATCATGCGAAGGAAGTTTCTGATGCCGTGATCGAGGAAGCCAAATCCCTCGGCATAGAAATCACGCGGAAATTCAGTATTTCGGCTTTGGAAAAGAAAGGTCTCGGAGACCTCGTGCATGAAACCTGGCAGCTCCTCGAAGAAGGCCCCCTTTATTATGAAGATCCCGATCAGCTTTCGGATCGGCCCACGCGTTTTTTCGTCTCGGAAATGATCCGCGAGCAGCTGCTCTTGAAACTTGGCGATGAGGTGCCCTATTCCTGTGCCGTTGAAATCCAAAAATACGATGAAAAAGCGAAACCCTTGCGAATCGAGGCGGTCATTTACGTCGAACGCGAATCCCAGAAAGGGATCGTGATAGGAAAAGGGGCGCAGAAGATCAAGGAAATCGGTCAGGAGGCGCGCGCCAAGATCGAGGATTTTCTGGGACATAAAATTTTCCTGGGTCTTCAGGTGAAAATGCTGAAGGACTGGACCAAAGACGAAGAAGCCATGAAACGCATGGGTTACGATCCCAAGAGGAAATCCCGATGAGTTCAGGCCTTTTCACCATTGCAATCATCGGCCGGCCCAATGTCGGCAAAAGTACGCTTTTCAATCGCCTGATCGGGCGTCGTCGCGCGCTGGTTCACGATATCCCGGGCGTGACCCGGGACCGGATCGAGGAAAATGGCGAATGGATACTGGGCGGCAGGCGGCTCCGCTTCCGGCTCATTGACACCGGCGGGTTGGGGGGCGAGCATTTTTCGAAAGAGATCAAAGCGCAGGTCGATGTGGCGATCAAAGAGGCCCAAGCCGTGCTGCTAATCCTTGACGGTCAATCCGGACTGCTGCCCGCTGATCGCGAATTGCTCCAGGAATTAAATATTTCAGGCGCTCTCAAGAACCTTCCTGTTTTTGCCGTCGTCAACAAAGTGGATGCCGAATCCCATGAAGAGCGGGGCGCGGAATTCTACGCTCTCGGGCTGGAACAGCTTTTTACGATCTCTGCCGAGCATAATCGCGGCACTGATGATCTGAAATTGTCTTTGATGGAAGTGGCGAAGGACCGTCTCGAAACCTGGACAGGGATACCTGAAGAGCCGTCGGACGAAGATGAGACGGAAGATGAGGCTGAAGATGAGGACCATGGATCCGATGGTGAAGCCGATGAGTCCAAAGACGGCACTCCGGATGAATTTGAACCCAGGATCCCGAAAATCGCGATCGTCGGGAAACCGAATGTCGGGAAAAGCACTTTACTGAACGCTCTTCTTGGCCAGCAGCGTATGATCACGAGCCCGATCGCGGGCACGACCACTGATTCAGTTGATTCATTGGTCGATCTGGAAGGCCGTAAATTCCTTTTTGTGGATACGGCCGGTGTGCGTCGGAAGAACAAGACTGAGCAGGGCGTCGAAGTCCTTTCAGTGGTTCAGACGAAGAAAGCAATTGAGCGCGCTGAAATTGTCATTCTTCTTATTGATGGTGACGAAGGCATGACCGAGCAGGACGAGAAAATCGGCGGCATGATCGAGGAACTCGGTCGCAGTCTGGTGATTGCGGTGAATAAGTGGGACATGCAGCGCAAAAACCGGGAATTTACGCCGGAAGTCGCGGCGGATGTCATCCGTAAGCGGGCTGCCTTCATGAGGTACGCGCCCATTATTTTCATCAGCGCCAAATATCGCCAGGGCTTTGATAATCTGGGAGATCTGCTTCTGGAAATCCTGCATCAACGCCGTCTCAAGATTCCGACCAAGGAATTCAGTGAATGGGTGAGGGCCGAGTCCACGGTTCATAACCCGGCTAATGTGAAATTTTATCTTTGCCATCAGTCCGGTCGCAATCCTCCCACCTTCGTTTGTCATGTGAACGATCCAGAAAACGTCCATTACAGCCTGAAAGGTTACCTTCTCAACTCCCTGCGCAAGCGCTGGGGCTACATGGGAACCCCTGTCAGACTGCTCTTTGTCGAGGGCAAGAACCGTAGAAGCCTTCCGAAGAAAATGTCCGCCATCAAGAAAACCGCACGCAAGTTGGCCAAAAAGGCTAAAAAATAGCGGCCTGAGATTGATTTACCCCGCCGGGCGTGTATCTATTAGTTTCTATGAGTTATTTAGAAAAGCTGAAGGACCTTGCCGATCGTGAAACTCAGGCCGAAGCCGGCGGAGGCACCTACCGGATCGCCAAACAACATGAGGCAGGGAAGCTGACCGCCCGTGAGCGGTTGGAAATGCTGCTGGATCCCGGCAGCTTCGTTGAGCTCGACAAGTTTGTCACGCATCGTTGCACCGATTTTGGAATGCAGGATCAGAAGTTCCCTGGAGATGGCGTTGTCACCGGACACGGCACGATCGGGGGGCGGATGGTTTGCGTTTTTTCCCAGGATTTTACTGTATTTGGCGGCAGCCTGTCGGGCGCCCATGCCGCAAAAATCTGCAAGATCATGGACCTTGCGGTCAAGACCGGGGCTCCCCTGATCGGGCTGAACGATTCTGGCGGCGCGCGGATTCAGGAAGGTGTCGAAAGTCTGGGCGGCTATGCAGAAATTTTTTGGCGTAATGTCCAGGCGAGTGGCGTGGTTCCCCAGATCAGTGTTGTTCTGGGCCCTTGTGCCGGTGGCGCAGTTTACAGTCCTGCAATCACCGATTTCATTTTCATGGTGGAAAACAGCTCGTACATGTTTGTGACGGGTCCGGATGTGATCAAAACGGTCACTCACGAAGAAGTGACGAAAGAAGCCTTGGGTGGCGCCGAAGCTCATGCAGAGAAAAGCGGCGTCTGTCATTTTGTGGCACCCAGTGAAAAGGCCTGTCTGGCGAGTGTCCGGAAGCTGGTCGGCTTTCTCCCTCAGAACAATCTGGACGAAGCCCCGGTGCGCAAAGTGGACGATGCGGTGGACCGGCTCTGCAACGAGATCCTCAAAATTCTGCCGAATAGCCCGAACAAGCCGTATGACATCCGTAAATTGATCGCCGATGTCATTGACCACGGGGAATTCATGGAAGTTCACGCGGGTTACGCGCAGAACATCGTGGTGGGCTTCGCGCGAATGGCCGGAAAGACGGTGGGAATTGTCGCCAACCAGCCGGCATTTCTCGCGGGTTGCCTGGATGTGGCCGCTTCACTGAAGGGCGCGCGGTTCGTACGTTTCTGCGATGCCTTCAACATTCCTTTGATCACGTTCGTCGATGTTCCCGGCTTTCTCCCCGGAACCTCCCAGGAGCATGGCGGGATCATCAAGCACGGTGCAAAGTTGCTCTATGCTTTTGCCGAAGCGACCGTTCCCAAGGTGACCCTGATCACGCGCAAGGCTTACGGCGGCGCCTATGATGTCATGGCTTCCAAGCACATCCGGGCTGATTTCAATTTTGCTTATCCGACAGCTGAGATCGCGGTGATGGGGCCGGAGGGCGCGATCAATATTCTTTACCGCAAGGAGATTGCAGCTGCGGAAAAAGACGGAAACCTGCAAGAAAAGCGCACCCGGCTTGTCGACCTTTACCGGGAGAAGTTTGCCAATCCCTATAAAGCCGCGGAGCTCGGATACATCGATCAGGTGATCGCACCCGAAGAAACCCGGCGCATGCTTATCAGCAGTTTAAACGTGCTGGCGGGCAAACGTGAACGCGGCCCAGCCCGCAAGCATGGAAATATCCCGCTATGAAGTCGCGCCGACCGGTCTTGATCGTGAACCGCGGTGAGATTGCGATCCGGATTGCCCGGACTTGCCGGGCGTTGGGTTTCCCGACGGTGGCCGTCTATTCCGAAGCCGACCGTTTTGCCGAACATGTGAAAGCGTGTGATCGCGCGATCTTCCTCGGAGCGGCTGCGCCCCAGGAAAGCTATCTCAATGTTGAGCGGGTCCTGGCTGCTGCCAAGGCGTCCGGGGCAGCTTACGTTCACCCCGGCTATGGATTTCTGAGTGAGCGGGCACATTTTGTTGAGGCTTGCGAAAAAAGCGGGCTCATATTCGTGGGACCCTCAGCAGAAAGCATGCGTTTAATGGGCGACAAGATTTTAGCCCGCAAAACAGTCGACAGCCTGAATGTCCCGCGTGTTCCGGGTAGCCCGGGCGCGGTCACGACAGCAGCGGTTGCGCGGAAGATTGCCGCCGAAATCGGCTACCCCGTGCTTCTCAAGGCTGCTGCAGGTGGCGGCGGGAAGGGGATGCGGCGGGTGGATCGCGACGCTGATATCGATGCCGCTTTTGATGGCGCAACCCGCGAATCACTCAGTGCCTTCGGCGACGGATCGCTTTACGTGGAAAAGCTCATATTAAAGCCGCATCACGTTGAAGTTCAGGTCTTCGGAGATGGAAAGGGCAAAGCGATTCATCTGGGGGAGCGCGAATGTTCGATTCAGCGCCGTCACCAGAAGGTCTGGGAGGAAACTCCCTCGCCACTCATGAACCGTTTTCCAGAAACACGCGAGAAGATGTTTGCCGCGGCAATCAAAATTGCCGAGAATGTGAATTACGCGGGCGCCGGCACCCTGGAGTTCATCGCCGATGAAAATGGAAATTTCTATTTTCTGGAAATGAATACCCGCCTTCAAGTCGAACACCCGGTTTCGGAGTGGGTGACGGGGGTTGATCTCGTTGCCTGGCAGCTCTTCCTTGCGGCCGGCGAATTCAAATTACCTGCAGTGCCGGAGCGGCGTGGTTCGGCAATTGAGGTCCGTCTTTATGCAGAAGATCCCAAGACGTTTCTGCCCGCGCCGGGTCCCCTCGGGTATATCGAGCTTCCAACCGGGGCTTTTGTGCGGACTGATTCGGCTTTCAGTGGCCCAGGTGAAGTCAGCATGCATTACGATCCGATGATCTCAAAAATTTCGGTCTGGGCTGAATCCCGCCCGGCAGCCCTGGATCGCCTGCGATCGGCGTTGGATGAAGTCCGCGTGGAGCCGCCGCGTAAACTCTCTGGACTTCCGCATGGATCGCTCAGAACCAATTTGACGTTTCTTCGACGCCTGGTGCGCAATTCATCCGTGCTTGAAGGAGATACGCCTACGGATCTGATTCAGATGAACCCCGCCCTGACCGCGCCAGCCATTGAGGATCCCTCCTGTGAAGCGGCAATCGCAACCGCACTCGTTCAGCTGCTTTACGAATCAGGAGCCATGACGGATTTGATGACCGGCACTGCCGATACAGGGAAGTCGCAGAAAAGTGCCTGGGCTCTTGCAGGGCGAAGAGAGGGAAACCGCCTATGAGCCAGGTGAAAGGCCAGGTCGGAAAATGGGAACTGGTTTGGAAAACTGTCCCTCACGGGAAATCCGGGACTGTTCAGCTCGAGGCGAGGCATCCCGAACTTCAGCCCGAACCTGTTCTGCTGGAAGTTCATTGGCGCCAGGATCCTTATGGCCTCTGGCTGGGGTTGCCCCACGGCTTCTCTGGTTTTGATATTGACGCTCAGCTGGATGATGACGGACGGATTTCGTACCGGGTGGTGCAGCGAAATTCCGATCGGGAATGGACCTCTCTGCATTTTGTCCGTCCGGGTGAAGAGTTGTCCGAATGTGTTGCGATAAAGAAAAGTCTGCGGGTCCGCGCGCAAATGCCCGGAAAAATCATCCGGCTTCTGGCGGAGCTCGGGCAGGTCATTGAAAAAGATCAACCGCTCCTGGTCATGGAAGCCATGAAGATGGAAAACGAGATTCGCGCCTTGCATGCAGGAAAAATCAGCAAAGTCGCAGTAGTTGAAGGCCAGGCGGTCGAAACCGGTGCTGATCTTCTGGTGATTGATCCGGTTTAATATCCTCATAGCTCCTGTAATCTTGGATGTTTTTTGATAGAGTGAAAATCATGCGAAAAGAAAAACAAACGGCTCTGAAAACCCGTTCCGGAATTCTGCTGAAAGATATTTATCGCGCAGCAGATCTGCCGAATCCTGAGACTTTGAGCGAGACTCTGGGGGAGCCTGGTGAGTATCCTTTTTCGCGAGGTGTTCAAAAGGACATGTACCGCGGACGGCTCTGGACGATGCGCCAGTATGCAGGCTTTGGAACTGCGGAAGAGTCCAATCAGCGTTATCGCTACCTGCTTTCCCAGGGCACGACGGGCCTTTCTGTTGCTTTTGATCTGCCAACCCAGCTGGGCTATGACCCCGATCATGCCCGGTCCAGAGGCGAAGTAGGGAAGGTGGGCGTCTCGGTTTCCAACCTGGACGATATGCGTGCGCTTTTCCGCGATATTGACCTTTCAAAAGTTTCCACGTCCATGACGATCAACGCGACGGCCAGCATTTTACTGGCCTTCTATATCGCGATCGCTGAAGAGCAGGGTGCCAACGTGAGCGAGCTCCGGGGTACCGTTCAAAATGATGTTTTGAAAGAATACGTTGCCCGCGGCAATTATATTTACCCGCCGGAAGGCGCGCTGCGCTTGACCACGGACATGTTTGCCTGGTGTTCGAAGCACGTGCCGAAGTGGAATCCGATCAGTATTTCGGGTTATCACATCCGCGAGGCTGGCTCGACCGCGGTGCAGGAACTGGCCTTCACCTTCGCGGATGCCATCGCGTACACCGAAGCCGCGCTGAAAGGCGGGCTGGATGTGGATGTTTTCGCGCCCCAACTTTCTTTTTTCTTTAATGTGCACAGTGATTTTTTCGAAGAAGTTGCGAAATTCCGGGCCGCACGCCGGATCTGGGCCAGACTCATGAAGGAACGTTTCGGTGCGAAGAATCCGCGCAGCTGGATGCTCCGCTTTCATTCCCAGACTGCCGGGTCGACCTTGACGGCCCAGCAGCCGCAGAACAACGTGGTTCGGGTTGCGATGCAGGCGCTGGCCGCTGTTTTGGGCGGTACGCAGTCCCTCCATACCAATTCTCTGGACGAAGCGCTGGCCCTGCCCACGGAAGCTTCCGCGCGTCTGGCCCTTAGGACTCAGCAGGTGATCGCTCATGAGACGAACGTCACGCAAGTGGTGGATCCGCTGGGTGGCAGCTTTTTTATTGAATCACTGACGGACGAAATCGAATCGCGAACGTTCGCTTATCTGGGCGAAATTGAAAAGCGCGGGGGAACGATCAGGTGCATTGAGAGCGGTTACATTCAGAATGAGATCGCGACATCCGCGTATGCAGACCAGCGAAGCATTGATGAACGCAAAATCAGTGTCGTCGGCGTGAACTGTTTTGAGGATCCGCCCAGTCAGAGAAATCCCGTAGAGCTTTTGAAGATTTCCGCGGAGCTGGAACGTTCTGCGGTCGAAAGGATTCGGGCCTACCGGTCCAAGCGTTCGGAAGCCGCCACCCGCGACGCCCTCTCAGCCGTGGAGAGCGCAGCGACGAAGGTTGATATTAATCTGCAGGAAGTGATTCTCAAGGCAGCCCGGGCGGGCGCGACCTTGGGCGAGATCTCTGATTCCATGCGGAACGTCTTTGGGCTTTACAAGGAATACGCGGGATTTTAAGCGACTCAGTGCGAGCTACTACCAGGTGAAGAGCACATTGCCGGTAAATGTGTAGAACCTGCCGGTCAGGTCATCCAGCGAGATGGTATGCGAACGGAAATCCGTCGTATACGTGTCCTTGAAGTTGACGAGGTGAACTTTTCCTTCCATCTGGAAATACATTTTCTTGGGCTTGATGGCGAATTCGACACCGGCCCCGGCACAGAGGCCGAGGGAACTTTGCGGTTCCACATCACCGCCGGCACTGAAGGAGGTTTCCGTTTTGGTGTAATTCCCGCCGCCGAGCAGAATAAAAGGGTTCGCAAAGCTGATGGGAGCGGCAAGGTTTTTTGTGTCGAAATAATATTTCAGGTCGACTCCGGCCCGGATCAGGCTGATATCCACATGTTGCAGATTATTCACGTTCGTCTGGAAGAAGTGCGTGGCGGTGGTCACACCCAGGGTCAGGGCCACGTTGAAGTCAAACCAGTAGTGCACTTTCATATCAAAGGTCGGGAAGCCGCCTTCCCAGAGAAGACCGCGGTTTCCGTCCGCGGATTCCATGCCCAAACCGATGCTGATCCCGAAGAACCGTCCGTGCTGGAAAAACCGCGTATCCGCCTCCTCTTCGGCATCTTCATTGAACTCGCCGTACTCCGTATAGGGAGTGGGCGTGAAGTCTTCATCTTCCTGCATGCTCTTTTCGATTCCGTTCTGGGCCGGTGGAGCCGCCCAGGCAAGGGGAGCAATGCCCAGTAGCAGGGTAAAGGTGAGAACTAAAAAAACGTTTTTAAAAATAAAAATGAATACCCGCATTCAGGAAGCTGACTCCAATAGTTTGTAAAGCGAAACTGCCACTGATATTGTTCAGAGATCCGCCGGTTTCCATCGAAAATCCCAGGCTCTCCACTCCAGGAATGAAAAACTCCGCACCCATGCCACCCAGCATTTCAAAACCGGTGCGGCTTTCGGCACTCAGCAGGCCGGCTCCGAGCATGAAGTAAAAATTCAGATTTGTTTCGTAAAAAACGTTTTTGAAAGCCTTGACTGCCGTGACGGAGTTGGTCGGGGTTGCGGTATTCATTCCCACAACGAGTTCGCCGGCCAGGTCACGAGTGAGCCCGTATTTGATACTGACTCCCGGAATACCATTCGTGCGACTGTAATTTGCAAATTCTGAGTTGTAGCCCAGACCCAGTCGTCCCTGTAAATCACGTGCCTCGGCTGTGTGAATGCAGAGCGGCAGAATAAAAAGGGTAGAAAAAATGACGCACCATGTTTTCAACAGTTCCTTGATTGGCCGTAGCATAATCATGTTTCTCTACGGTACCTTTGGGCTTTCTTTTTGACAACCCCCGAAGAGTCCTCTAAACACGAAGTTATGACACTTCAATCAAATAAGCACATGGACCGGAAGGAACTCAAGCGCCCGGACCAGTTTACAACTTCCATTACCCGGTTTTTTGGCGAACTTGCGAAAAATCGCAAGGCCGTAGCAGTGGTTGCTCTCGCAGTGATCCTGGGCAGCGCGGTAGCCATGCTTTTCATATCGAGAAAACAGGCGGACGGGCAGAAAGCCCACGATGAGTTGTTTCTCGCCAATGATGCTGTAGATAAAAGACTTGAGGCATTAAGCAAAGCCGCGACGGACGCAGCGGCGGACTCAAGTACCACTCAGACGAAAAAGCCCGGCGCCAAGAAGGTTCCTCCGAAGCCAGAAAAGTCCATCGATTCCGAGCAATTTGCTTTCAAGAAGCTGAATGTGGATCAGGAGTTCGCCGATGCTGTTCAAAAATACAAAGCGGTCATCGAAAAATTTGGAAGTACCCGAGCTGCTTTCGAAGCCCGCACGGCTTTAGGGGCGCTCTACTTGCATCATGGGGAACCTGAAAAAGCGGTGCCCTGGCTCAAGGCGGCAGCGGAATCAGCCCCAGGCCCTGCAGCGAAGGCTTATGCCTGGTCGAGTTTGGGTTATGCCTTGGAAGATTCTGCAAAAACTGCCGAAGCATTGCAGGCTTTTGAAAAAGCCATGAATCTCGGCGAATCCAATTTGAAGGGGGATTTGCTCCTGGCGATCGCACGATGTCAGGAAGTCCTCAATGATAAAGCGAAAGCGCGAGCCACTTATGATCAGATTATTTCGCAACTGCCGAACACCGAATTTGCAAAAAATGCCCGTTTTTTTAAAAATCGCATTCAGTAAGGGCATCCTACTTCTGGGACTCATGGCAGGAGTTATTTCCTGTTCCGGTCGGAATATTCATCCGGAGCTCAAGGAAGACTCTGGTATTTTGCTGCGTCAATGGACCCTTTCGCTAGGCGAAGACAAGAGCATCCTGGACCATGGGATGGATTATTCCAACCCGGTCGTGATTGAAAATACACTGGTTTTCGGAACACGTTCAGCAGGACTCGTTTCCATTTACCCCAGTCTCAACCAGCAGCGCTGGGTACTGCCGATCCAAGGCGGGGTGGTGAGTGAACTCACCGTGGAAAAAGGCAGCGTGTATTTTTGTGGCGGCGATGGCTTCCTCTACAGTGTGAATCTGGAAAACGGCCGCGTAAACTGGCGTTATGATCTCCGGAACCCGATTGCCTCGAGGCCAGTGATCAGTGGGGGCCGGCTTTTTGTGACGACCACCGATGATACTGTCTACGCGTTTGATGCAGGTACTGGCAAATGGCTCTGGCATTACCGCCGCCGTTCTTCGCCTGCTGCGACAATCCGGGCCGCTTCCGCGCCGCTTGTGGATGGAACAGAAGTATTGACCGGTCTGAGCGATGGGTTTCTGGTCGCATTGTCCGTTTCGGATGGTCAGCTGAAATGGGAACGCAAGCTCCACCATGGCACGAAATTCACCGACGTGGATGCCTCACCGATTCTCGAATCTGGCGTTGTTTACCTGCCGTCCTACGATGGTGCTCTTTATGCCTTAAAGCGACAGGGAGCAGAAATTCTGTGGCGTTTTGATGCTGGAGGCAGCAAGACGGTTCAACTTGAAGATCAGCGCCTGTTCCTGCCTTCTTCGGATGGAAATGTTTATGCCCTGCAGAAGAACAGCGCCAAGCTCTTGTGGAAATTCGAGCTCGATCATGGCACCCCGACGGGTTTGGTTTTAACGGATAAATATGTCGTCGTGGGCTCGAGCTTTCAATACCTGTATGTGCTCGACAAGGAGACCGGCAAAGGGCTCTACCGGTTCAACATTGGCTACGGCAGTGGTTTTTCAGGAACTCCTGCGTATGACAAGGCAAGCGGTTCCTTGTATTTTCTTTCGGGTGCCGGGAATCTTTACTCGTTTACGCTTCCTCGCGAGCAGAAATCCAAGCCTCTGAGCACCGCAGTTCCTGCTGCTGCAACGGTCCGATAGGTCGACCAGGCTCATCTTTTTGCAAGCAGGGCCGAGCGGACCAGACGAGCGGCTTCGTTCCTGCGACGAGTCTTTTCTTCTGCACTCAGGGACTGGCCCGTCACGGAGGGGCGTACCAGGTTTTCGATAATATAAGTTTCCGCTTTCTGACCTTTTTGGGTCATTTTTATTTTTTCCCAATTCAAGGCGTCTTTGCTGAAAGCAGTATGGAAAGATCCTTTGAAGAACTGAACCATCCGGACCGTCCCTCGTTCCAGATGGGAACGTTTGTCGAGCTCCGGCTGAGTGTATCCATCTGCCAGGGTTTGGCCAAATTGAGGGGCGGCCACAAGCAAATCCTTGATTTCCGATGTCAGCTGCGTCTGGACGAGCTTGATTTCAGGTGACTGCAAAGGTTCGTTATTGACCAGAATCGGATGGAGAAGTCCCTTGATCAATTTGTCAACCAGGGCTTTGCCTTTGGGGTTTTCAAATATCTGGTCCAGAGCCTGATTACTGGTGACCTGGACAATCACCTCGGGTGCCGGTCGCTCGTGGGCTGGTAGCGCCTCAAAACCCTCTTTGATCTGGTCGCGGACCACTGCTTTGAGGACCTGTGTCACGACAGCTGTATCCTTCGAGAGCCACTGCAGTACTCGCTTGCGCGTTTCAAGAGAGGGGGTGCTTGCGAGTTCCTGATTGACCTTGCTGAGCAGATTCAGGACGTCTTTCTTGGCCAGTTTCAAATCGTAGTTGACGTAAGAAGCCAGAATTTCGTCCATGGAGCTTTTGAGTTCTTCAATTTTTGTGATCAGCTCGACAGCAGATTCAGTGCCGTCCGGACAAGTTGTGACCTCTTTTAGGCGGGATTCGGGAACCGGGCCATGTTCGAGTATCTCACTGCGTTCAATCTTGCGCAGGACGCGTTGGAGTTGGTCGCGCGCGATGTACAGGATGGCGCGCTCCGAGGTGAGGTCGCCGCAAACCGTGACCTGCCTGACATAATCGGAGAACTCCAGGTTATTTTTGGCCTCCATGCAGGCCGAAAGATCCTTGATCAGGATCTTCTTGAGTTCTTCAAGTCCTTTTACGTTATTTCCGTAAAAGTCCGCAATCTTGGAATCAACCTGGAGATTGGCTATAAAAATCGCGATATCCTGCACGGCCCTCTTGGTGCAGATATCAATTCTCTTTTCCGAGGTTTTCGAGGTATCGAGTCGCACGTGTTTATCAATACATCCGCGAAATTCCGTAACGATAATTTCAGACTCCCGCGCCAACTTGTCTGCAAACTCCTGCGCCTGTTGCTCATTATCGGTGATGGGCAGGAGTTTCCACATTTCGAGGGGAAATCTTACGGAGCCGATCTCTTTGGCGGCTTCGCGTTCAAGAGTTGCGACACATTTTTTACCGGTATTTTCGTCCGGGCTTGCTCCGAGGCAGGAGGCAAAGTCATTCTTGACCAGTTTTTTCACCAGATCTTCCATGACCTGATCGGGAACTTCTCCGTTCAGCTGGTCACGCACTTCAAAATCCGCCACGGCAAGGGAGGCGTCCCGGCGGAGCGGGCCGACACAGATATTGATTTTCGTGTTAAGCGCATTATCTTCCGATACGTTGCCTCTGACCTGTGCGTTGACACAGGCCTGGAAAGGCTTCAAAAGAGAGCGCTTCAACTCAGGATCCGTCTTGAGAATGCGCTCGTCGACCTGCTGGTCAAGCGCAGAAGCCGCAAGTGCGCTTGCAATTCTGTTCACGCCAGTGCGCAGGCAGGCTTCTTTAGCACCGGAATTCTGGTACTTGCTCCAGCAACGATCCAGACTCGTCTGGGCTGCGGAAACAGCTGCGGCGCGCGCGGCTCCGATAGCTGCAACTTCTTTGGGGTTTTCAGGGTTCTTGGGAGTCAGACTGTCGCGCGCGGCCTCTTTGAATTTGTTTAGGACTATCGTGTAGGTGACGGAGTTGGTGACAAGATTCCGGCAAGGTTCAATGAGAAGAACGCCCTCTTCGTCGCGTTTGTTTTGTTTCTGCTGCTCAGCCACGCACCTGGCAAACGATGTTTCCTGAGTTTTTGAAAGCGCCAGTCGGCTGGCGGCTTTGGGGTAGTACTCGGCGACAGCGGGTTCGGCAGTAATGCGCTCTCGGACTGTGCGCGTACCCGCATCCACCACCAGGGTGTCAATGCAGGCGCGGGTTCCTGGCTCGTCGGTCCGTTTGGTTACCAGAGCGAGTTCAGCACATTTTCCAAAAGAAGTTTTCAGTTCTGCAATGAGCGTGTTCAGCCGCTTCGGATTCTTGAATTCCGGACGAAGGGTTTGAGTGACCTGTTCCATGACGGTTTCTGTGACAGCCGTCTTCATGCTCTTTCTTGTGCAGGGTTCTACGGCATCCGCATCGAGGTGCTGCTTTTTGATGCAGCTGCGGTATTCCTGGTCGATCTTGGAGAGCAAAGCCGCGGGGTCGTTCACGAGCCGGACCAGTTTCTGATCGGTAATCTCATATAGTGCGGCCAATCCGATATTGGCGGGCAATCCCTCCGAAAAAATATCAGAACAGGGCAAGGCGCCATTGAGGAACGATTTTGACTGAGAAATGCAGGAATGAACCTGCTTTTTCAGGGAATCAGACCAGGCTTTCCGGCGAGTAATGGAGGTGATGCCTTGGGACACCAATGCGCGGTCCAGAATCAGCGAACCCATGTGATGCGTCAGAACTTCAACTCCGTAGATCGCATCGCGAATATTGTCTACCGTGCCCACCTGTCTATTGAATGCCTCGCGCGCACTGGCGCCAAACTCTTCCCGTTTCCGCGGGGTCGGGTAAAAAGCGGCGAGTGACGGATACTTTTCAAAAAGTTTCATCGCTTCTTTGTAGGCGCGCTCTCCATTGAAAACTCCGCCGCCGAGCCAGAGACCCAGTCGCTCACCGGGAGCTGCTTCTTTGAATGGCGGTATGTTGGGGCGCTGGGTGATTAATTTGATCGAAGAGATGGGGGGCTCTGAAGCAGCATTGGCCGGGGTGACTGAAAGCACTGAGCCTCCAGACAGAATGGCGAGCAAGCCCATCAGATTCCAAAACTGTTGTGATGAGTTTTTGCCTGAATTCACTTCCAAACCCCTTCCAGAAGAGTTACCCCGGATAAGTAGGTTCATCGCAAGATTCAAACCATACCAAACATATGTTGTTACGGGTACTTGACGCAAGGAGACTGTCTATATTCTAGACAGCTGACCAGGGTGAATGGGTTAGACCATCAAAGGAACGTACGGGTTTTTTTCGGGACTCCCTGCTTCAAACGAGGCATTGCCAAGCGAAACAAACGAGGATTCCAATTTTCCGGCGCGATAGACCTGAATGCGAAGATCCGAAAGGCGTGACTGGGCAGTGTAGAGCAGGGATCCGCTGGTGTCCTCAAAAGTAAGCCCGGCGAAATCCTTGTGAGCGGCCTTCAGCTGGCCGTGGAAAGAAAGTTCTCCCTGATCCACCTGAAAATTCCATTCCGTAAGGCTGGTCCGCGATTTTGCCCGGATGGAGTCCCAAAGGGAGTTGAAAAAATAAGGCTGGCCCCGGTAGAAAAAATAAAACGTTGAGAATTTGAGAGTGGCTGCGGATTTGAATAGCCTTGTGCGGGCGCTCAGGCCTTCAAAGATGAACGGGGATTCATCACCCGCTTCGGAGGTGAAAATATTGCAGTGGCCCCAGACCCAGGAGCGCGCAAAACCGGGCCCACTCAGATGACGCTGAATTCCGGGTGCTTTCTTCCAGTGGCTAATCTGCCCATTGAGCTTTGTCGTACCGGAAAACAGCAGGTCGGGACAGATTGTGACGGCTGAATCGTGCACGATTGAAAGGCTTCGAAGCGATTCAGGTACGAGCTCATAATCGGAGGCGGAAGAACCTGCTTCTGTGGCGGTGAACTTCAGGTCCCATTCGAAAGTATTGCCTTTCGAATGTATGATGCCGGTCGTGGTCCCAGCTTGAGAATTGCCTGTAATACAGCAATCAGCAATCCGCAGGGATGCCGGAGGCAGGAATTTGAATGCGCTGATGTCATACGTCTGTTTCAAAATTCGATTACTGACTTCGCGGCTGGCATCTCTGGAGGCGATCTGGGCCCAGGTCTCGGTGATGCGCTTGAAACCATTTTGACTGACTAGAAGATTGAGATGAATCCATATTCCCCGCTGCGACCCAGGTGGGGCTGTGCGATCGACAAACTTAAAAGACCAGGCTTCCTGAAACGACCTTCGGTCCGAGGGCTGCTCGGGGTTCCAAAGGGGAGCACTGAAGCTGGTCGGCAAGTTTGACATGGGGGCATATTATGGAATCCCAGCAGTAAATCCAACTTAAAATTGGGCCCAACGGGCCGGGTTCCTTGTGTTTTTGAATCGAAGGGCTTACGATTTTTTTAATGAAAAACAAGCTTTGGTTGCTGCAGATCCCGTTTGTTGTTCTTTTTACCTTTGCTTTTTACGTTGATGAACTGGGTGTCCAGGGGAGGCTTAACAGCGCTTTTCTCCGGGAGCATGTTCATCCCAGTCTGCGGCGGATCTCCACGGTATTTACTGACTGGAAATTCAAGTTTCGCGGTCCGCAGAAGCCCAAGAACAAGGTCCTGATCGTATCTGTGGACAGTCAGTCGATCGAGAGGATTGGTCGTTGGCCTTGGCATCGGGATTACATCTCCCTGCTCATTTCGAGCATCTTTGACGCCGGAGCCAAAGCCGTGGCGCTGGATATGGTTTTCTCGGAACCCGATCAGCGGGTTCCTGACAAGATAGCCGAAGTCCTGCGGTCGCAGGGAATGGAGCAGCTCGTCCTGGCGAATGAGACCGACCGGTTTCTGGAAGGCACCTTTGCCCGGCACAATGACGAGCTGGTTACCGGTTGGACTTCCGATCTTTCCTGCCAGCCGGCCTATGACGAGAAGGATTTCTGTGATCTCGCGCACCCGGACGCAATTGCATCCCATCCGGTGGGCTTTGAGAAATTCAGCTACAGCCAGTTCAACTCCTCCGTGCCTTTTGAACATCTCAAAACCCCTTTTCCTTCTTTCGTAACCATGATTTCAAATCTCCCGGATTACAACGCGGTCACCAAACATTCGGGTTACTTCAACGTGCAGCCTGATCCGGACAGCTACATTAGAAGAATGAATCTATTTTTCATGGTCAACGGCAAGCCTTATCCCTCCCTTGCGCTGGAACTCGCGCGTGTCGGGATGAAAGAAGATCTCAGACTGGAACTGGACGAGGAACAGAAAGTCAAGGCCCTCGGCTTTGCCAAATCCGGACGCATGATTCCGGTATCTCCGGTCGGGGTGATGGAAATCAACTTCCGGGGTAAGGGAAATACCTTCGCTCACATCTCGGCCTTGGACCTCATCGCCGAAGGCGAAACGACCGAAGGAGATGTGGTCACCGGGAATTACGCCGGAATGTTGAAAAAAGAAGTATTCAAAGACGCCTACGTCTTCGTCGGGGTCACGGCCCTGGGTGTTTTCGATATGCGAGCCATTCCTTACGACTCCAATATCGCAGGGGTTGAAGTGCACGCCAACATCCTGGATAACCTGCTGAGCGGCGACACTTTGACCAATACGGCAATGAGCAAAGGCACGATCTGGGTTGTAGTGCTGATGGTCCTGGGCGGCCTTCTATGGGCCTATGTTACTGCAAGACTCGAGGCCATACCCGCTTTAGCTCTCTTTCTCGTGGGGATCGGGGCTTTTGGCTGGCTGGATCTGAATCTGCTCTTTAATAATGGCAAAAACTGGAACACCAGTTTCCTTTATCTCGAGCTGGTCTCGATTTTCGCTTTCACACTTTCCATGAAGTACGTGATGGAGGAGCGAAATAAGAAGTTCATCCGTGGCGCCTTTACAAAATACGTCGCTCCTGCCGTCGTGGATTCGATTTTGAAAGATCCCAGCAAGCTGACGGTCGGTGGTGAAAAACGTGAATTGACGATCCTGTTTTCGGATATCCGCGGCTTTACCAGTTTTTCAGAAAAGATGGATGCCAAAGCGCTTTCCTCCCTGCTGAATGAATACCTCGGAGTCATGACCAAGATCATCTTTGCGCACGAGGGCACGCTCGACAAATACATCGGTGACGCGATCATGGCCTTCTGGGGGGCGCCATTGGACCAGCCTAAACATGCCGCAAATTCCTTGAAAACCGCCATCGCCATGATGAAGGCCCTCAATGAGCAGCGTCCTCTGATCCAGGAGAAATACGGCGTACAGATTGAAATCGGCATTGGAATCAATTCCGGAATGGTGAGCGTCGGCAACATGGGGTCTGAAACCAATTTCGCCTATACCGTCATCGGCGATCACGTGAATCTGGCGTCTCGTCTGGAGAGTCTGACGAAAGCGTATGGTGTGACGATTCTCACCACGAGGTTCACGCTGAATGATGTGCTTCAGGCAGGGGAGCCGCTGCCGCCTCATCGGGTGCTGGACCATGTCAAAGTCAAAGGCAAGAAGAACGCGGTCGAAATGATTCAGGTCCTGGACCGGGAATATGATTCTGAAGGGCTCAAGATGTTCGAAGAGGGAAGGGCTCTCTATACGGCCCAGAAATGGGACGAGGCTATCACTGTTTTCACCGCGGCGAACGCCAGACTGGCTCTTTCGGTGGACAAAATGGATGGACCCTGTGCCGTGTATCTGGAGCGCTGTGGGGATTTCAAGAAGGTTCCCCCTGAGGCAGGTTGGGACGGCAGCTGGGAAATGCATAGCAAGTAATTACGGCGAGGAGCAAAAGTGGCCAAAAAATGTATATCCAAAATTCTCTGGCCCGTGGATCCCTATGAATTAGAAAGTGCCATTCAGAAAAGCGCTGCCGAAGCTTTAAATGGCTTCCTGGCCGCCTCTCAAGCCGAGCTCGAGCCCGTTTATATCCTGAATCCCAGACAGTTGGATCTTGGGCTGGATGCCCCCGAGCAGTGGCTGGAGCAGTACAGGCCAGTTGCAGAAGGTGCTTTGAAAAGCTTTCTGGAGGGCCGTGTTGTTTCAAGCCTTTCTGGTAACCCGTGGAAATTCAAAGTGCTCGTGCAAGCCTCTGCTTCCAATTCCGCTGCGGTCAAAACTCTCAATCATCACGTGAATGCGACCGGCGCGGAAATGATCTTTCTGGGGACGCACGGGCGAAAAGGAATGCCGCGCCTTTTCCTGGGAAGCTTTGCTGAAACCCTGCTACTCGAGTCAAAAATTCCGGTACTGGTGGTGAACTCAAAAACAAAATCGGTTGCGCATTATGATCATATTCTTTTTGCCACCGATTTAAGCCGGACTTCCTGGAATGGATTTCGGAAAACCCTGGCGCTTGCCAGCCAGCTTGGCTCCCGCGTAACGATCTTTCATTCCATTCAGAACCCGTCGAAATCCTCTTTTCACGGTGAATCATTGATGGGCGCTACCTGGATCCCGATGCCGGCCTTTGTGGAAGAAGAGCTGATCGCCCGGCGCAAAGTCGCCGAAAGGTGGTTAAAAACCGGTCTTAAAATGGGGGTCGCTGTGGATATTGATCTCGAGTTGACGCACCAGGGGATTGTCCCGGCAATTTTGGATGCAGCAGACAGGTATAAAACCAGCATTATAGCGATGACCGCGCAGAGCGGACCCCTGGCCTCGGCTGTCATGGGGAGTGTGACGCGGCAAATTGTCAGAGAGGCTACAAAGCCGATCTGGGTCGTGCGCGCAAGCAGCGCAAAGGGTTGATCAGGGACCGATGGAAAACGAGTGGCAGAGCGAAAAAATATTCCACGAAGGCGATTCATTCTTCGCAGGTTTGGCGCAGGATATTGCTCAGGCTCAGAAATCAATCGAGTTGGAGGCTTACATTTTCAATGATGATGCCCTGGGGCATCGGATCTCAACCGCGTTGAGTGATGCCGCGCGACGCGGCTTGCGCGTGCGAGTCATGGTGGATGGCGTAGGGTCTGCATCCTGGGCGCTGAAAATTCTGCCCGAGCTGGCTGCGGCAGGAGTGCAAACCAAAGTCTATCATCCGTTGCCCTGGATTTTCTGGTCCTTTTCCCTCATCTGGCGGCGTGGATTGAGCGGCATGCTCGCCTTTTTCAGAAGAGTGAACCGGCGCAACCATCGCAAGCTTTGCATACTGGACCATCATCGTGCCTGGGTGGGCAGTATGAATATCAGCTCATCTCATCTGCGGGAATTTTCCGGAGAGGGTGTGTGGCGCGATACGGGGGTCTGTGTTGAGGGAGCAGCGGTTCTTTATCTGGAGGCCGCTTTTGAAAAAGCCTGGCGCAAAGCCCGAGGTCCACTTCAAGGGGTGCAGCGGGAATTTTTTCAGTGGACGGGAGTGGACAAGGGGCGCTGGCCGAAGCTGATCCGCCTGAATGACAGGCGTAGCCGGCGCAAATATTATTCACGCGAACTTCTGGTTCGGATTGGGCAGGCAAAACGCCGGGTCTGGCTGACGACCCCCTATTTCGTTCCGAGTGGTCCTCTGATTCGAGCGCTCCGGACGGCCGCCGAGCGCGACATCGATGTGCGGATTCTGGTTCCGCGCAAGCCGGATCTTTTTTTTATGAAATGGGTTTCAACGGCTTTCTACAGCTCTTTGATCAGCAGTGGCGTTCGATTTTTTGAATACCTGCCCTCGGTCCTTCATGCGAAAACAGCCGTGATTGACGATTGGGCGACGGTGGGTTCCAGTAATTTCAATCATCGAAGTCTGCTTCATGACCTGGAAGTCGATGTGGTCGTGCACCAACCGGAATCCCTTGTAGAGCTTGAAAACCATTTTTTAAAGGACCTCACTGTTTCCTGTGAAGTTCTTCCTGCCGATCTTTTGAAACAAACGATCTTCGAGCAGCTGATCGGGAAGGTCGGTTTCCTCTTTCGCTACTGGCTATGACTTTGGCCTGCGCCCGGCTTTCAATGCCTGACGTGCCGCTTTTTTTTGCTGGCGAATAGCAGCCTTGGTCGCGAGGCGCACGCGTCTTTTCTCTTTGATCGCGACAAAAAATCCGACTACATAACCCTTGGCGGACCAGAAGCTGATCCCAAGCGAAATATAGAGAAGTACCAGGCCGGGGAGGTAGAGCGAAAAGCCCAGAATATCGGAATTCACCATGATGAGCGGGATGGCAATCATCTGTGCGGCGGTTTTGAGCTTTGCGGAATCCGAAGCGGCAATAATCAAGCCCTCGGCACTGGCGAGCGCGCGAAGGCCGGTGATGGCCAGTTCCCGGCAGACTAGCAGAATCACGACAATGGGGTGAATTCGTCCCAGTTCCTGGAGAATGATTAAAGATGAAACGACCAGAAACTTGTCGGCCAAGGGATCGAGAAGCTTTCCATAAACGGTGACAACATGAAGCTTGCGAGCCAGGTAGCCGTCCAGATAATCGGTAGCACTGGCAATTCCGAAAAGGATGGCTGCCACCAGATCCCAGATGGGGCTACGGATGAGCAAAAGTCCCACCACAAGGGGAACAAAGCCGATGCGGACCAAAGTGATGATGTTCGGGGTGGTTCCGAAAGTGAGCTCATCATGCTTTTTGGGGGCTTCGGAGTCCATGCGGCAATTTAGTTTGAGCCTGCTGGTTTGTCTAGCTAGAATGAGGTGATATGGCGTTCAGAGTGCGGGTCATGATTGTGGCGGTCTGTGCATTTTTAACAGGCGTCGGGTTGATGGGGGCAGAACAGCCACCGACGATTGAGTCGCTTTTAAAACAGAGTATTTACAAGCGGATGGCAGAAAATCGGGAAGTAATGGTTTATGCCAAGCTGGCGGATGTCCCTGAAACACCTGACGCAAAACAAAAAGACTTCAAAAAGTATTCTTTTTACGCGGCGATGCGTGTCCAGGAAAGCCTGCCCGCTGTTCGCCGCGCGTTACTGGATTACGCGGTTTACCCCAAAATGATTCCGTATGTTGATCGGGCGGAGTATTCGGCTTCCAACCGAATTTTGACGGTTGAGGGAGGCATCTGGAAATTTCGTCTGAAGTCGCAGGTCCTGATGGAAGAGAAGAGCGAACGCTGGATTCATTTCCGGATCATTGGCGGGCATTTTCCAGGAATGACAGGGGATATGTTTCTTGAACCGATGAGCGGCACCGGAGGCAAAGGAACCGTGGTTTACTTCAGGGGCGAAAAGCTGGGGCCGGAGAGTGAATGGCCTCCGAGACTCGTGATCGAAAGGGGGGCTGAAATTGTCTTTGGCTTTACCGGGGGGCGCATGCGATCCTATATAGAAACCAAATCAGGCCCTCAAAATAAAGGAACTCCGAGCCATGACCACGAAGTCCCCCAGCCTCGAAGTCATTTCTAAACCGTCTGACCATTCTCAGCATGAACGCCGCCGGTTGCCGAGACTGAACCTTGCGGGCGAGCAATTTCGGCTGGATCAGAGCGGAAAGATCTATTCTGTCTCAGATCTTTCTGCCGAAGGAATGGCTCTTCATCTCCTTGAATCTGAAGATTTGAAAAAATTCCCGATTGCCACGAAGCTCACCGGAACCTTGAATCTGCACGGCGCGAAGCATTCAGTTCGTGCCAAGGTTCGTCACATCGCCCCGAATATGGTAGGCTGCCAGTTTGAAGAACTTTCAACCGATGCTTCAGTCGCGATCAACCGGTATCTGGATCCGGCAGTTTTGGGGCAGGAACTCCGGCCGATTCCTGCGCCCGAAATGAGTTCCCTCTGGTACCGCGGGCCCTCCGGAACTAGTCTATTCTTGTGGCGCATGAGCGATGGGCAGTTTTACCGGATGGCACTTTTTGTGCTCGGTACCTACATTCAGTGGAGCGAGCAGGAAGGAATCAGCACCGGGCGCGCCCGGTCCGCCGAAGAACTCGGCGAGGTCAGGGGAATTGTTCGTTTTGAAACGATGCTGCTTGAACAGGACGTGACACCAGATCGCGGCAAGCTCGAAATTGCCAAAACCCTGGTGACCAGCTCGCAACTGCCACAAGATCTTAAGCGGTGGTGCGTTCGTCAGTTGTCCTGACCCGGGTAAACGAGGACGGAGTGAAGCATGGCTAAAGCAGAATTTCACGAAGTGATTGAAATCGACAAAGACAAGTTATTCGCGGCAATTACCCGTTATGAGGATTACCCGAAATTTGTCGATGGTTGCAAGACGGTGAAGGTGCAACGTGACCTTCCGGGCAAGGTACGGGCCAAGTACCACGTCTCAATGATCAAGGACGTGGAGTATGTGCTGGATCATGTCGAGAATAAGGCGGCAGGCACGATCAGCTGGAACCTCGTGGAGAGCGATTCTTTTAAAAAGAACAATGGACGATGGGAACTCAAAATGGTTGGGCCAGGCAAAACTGACGTGCTCTACGAACTGGAAATCGAAATGAATTTCCCGGTTCCCGGCCTGATCATGAATCGCCTGGTCAAAGGCAGCCTCCCTTCGATGGTCAAAGGTTTCGTCAAGCAGGCTAAAAATCTGAAATGATTTGAAAGGATTTGCCCATGGAAGATATTCAATCAAAAGCGGCTGAGATGATGAAGAAGGTACTCACAGTCGGTGTTGGCGCAATCTTCCTGACGGAAGAAAGCCTGCGGGCGCTGGTCTCCGAATTCAAATTGCCCAAAGAGCTGCTGAACGGCATTTTGGATTCCGCCAACCGGGTCAAAAAAGATTTTCTCCAGACACTCTCCAAGGATGTTCTGAGCCGGATCACCGACAAGGTGGACCCCACGGCGGTTCTGCAGGAGATTCTGCAGAAGAATGAAATCGATCTCCACATCAAGGTGACGGTAAAACCGAAGGCTCACAAACATCATGAGAAGCACGAGAAGCATGCCGAAAAGCATGTCGAGGCGGCTTCGGATGAAACTGAACGGTAATTGAGTGCTCGGAGAGTGCACGTTGAAAAAAACGGGTTCTGGATGTGGCTGCGCTCGAAGCGGTGCTTGAACTGGTCATGAGAGATTTTGGGAAGTGTCTGGTGCCAGAAAGTACCTCCGACGTAATAAGCGCAACGATCCGGTCGGGGATTTGACATTTGTCACTGTCACCAGCTCATCTTTGGCGCGAAAGGATCTTGAGCTCCAGCGGGAGGGCATTCGACTTTTTCCCAAATAGGCGAGGTGAGGTCTATCCAGACCTCACCAGAACGTCCTTTCATGGTTGCGCCCGAAGCTCCTCCCAACTGTCTAATTTCTCCGTACTGCTGTCTAATCTTTAGTCAGTCTTTGGCGCTCAATTCGGGCAGCGGCAATGGCCCAGTCGTCAATTCACCCCGCTAATTCAGCGGAAAAGCAGCCTTTTTATAAATCTTTCTCGATAGGTCACTTTTGACCCGTCATGGCACCCCGATTGCTTTTACTCATCCCGTACGCCGCCCAAACAGCGCGGCCCAGTTGAGTGCCAGATGAGTGGATGAGTAGATGTTGTGGTGTTCAGAAGAAGGAGTGATTCATGTCGGCTACCCAGGATAAGACCCAGAAAGTTACTTTCGTTTATTCAAATCTCTATCAGCTTTACAGAAAAGGTCAGGACGCGCCCGCTCAGCAGGCTCAAGCCGTTCCGGCGGTGCACCGAGTAGCGCCTTCTCCCATTCTGAAAGTGGATCAGCTCCAGACGTCGGGAGCCGTCCGTGAATTCACGCCAGCGGAGTTCATCGGCAAACGTGTTCCTAAACCCGAAGTCGTCCTCCGCGCCGAAGACAATCGCGCTCTCGAAGGTCTGAAAAAAAATCTCAGCGACCTTAATGAGCTTCATTCCCGGCTCCGTTTCATGCTCAAGGAACTCGAGGATCTCGTAAAAGAATAAGGCCCTGGAAATTTCTTGTCCCTGGGTTAAGCGGGCTCACTCTGTGGGTCCGCTTTTTTGCATTTGTCTTCTGCTCTATCCGAGAGGACGCGAGCCCTTCTTGGGGTCCGTCACCGGATCAGTGCTCTCGGCTTTGGGCATCGGAATATTATCCGGGAACTTCGGCCGTTCTACCCGGGCCCTTTCAGGCTGCGGACCTTTGTACGGCGGCTTCTCAAAACCCCGGGTTAACTTCGGAACCGTGATGATCAGCTGATCGTCTTCAAAGCGTTTGGTCAGCTGGCGCGCATCCACCGCGGCGGGCAGGGGAATCGTTTCGCTGTAGGATTGAAATGAATTAGTCGCTTTCGCGCGGCCCGGTCCAAGATCCAGTTTCTCTTCATTCTTGCGGAAGCCCGATACGACCAGCTGGGTCTGGTTTTTGACCGCCACCGAAATATGCGCCTGCTCATGCGTCGGGATCCGGCCCGTGAGCATCAGCGCGTCTCCCGTGTCTTTGATCGACAGGTCGAGATCCATCAGCCTGTAAAAAGGGTCCTGTTGGCGGGTGGCGTAGGCCGCAAGCTTGCTGGCCGTGTCTTGACGGATTGCCTTCAGCTGACCGACCGCTTTGCTGTTGATTCTGTCAATTGTGGAATCCTGCATCTTCTGCGTGGAATCCAGCCGGTCTTTGAAGGATTGTTCGGCTTCCGTCGAAGCCAGCGCCGAATTCGTCCGGAGGCGCTCGTATTCCGCTTTGTAATTCTCACTCGCTTCGGCCAGCTTGTGTGCGCGATCGTCGCGCGAACTCGTGAACCGTTGGGATTGCTGTGCCCGGGTTTCCTCAAGAAACGCGTTGTTCAACTTCTGCTCATTCTCCGTTTCGTTGAAGTACTTGGCGCGGATCTTGTTGAGATCCTGCTCACCGCGTTTCTCGGTCGTCAGAACTGCGGATTCGAAATGTTCCTTCGTGGCGGCAAGCTGTTCTTCGCCTTTTTTCCGGAGCTTCTCGAGTTCCGAATTCTGGGCGCGCTGAAGTTCCCGGAATTTCTCGTAGCCCGTGTTTCTCAGATTTTCGATCGCGTCTTCCTGGCGCACCGATTCAACCGAGGACTGCTCTTCGTACTGCCTCTTGGAGTAGTCTCGCATATCCTCAAGCTCACGTGCGGTTCTTGCCAGCTCTTCCTGGGCACGCGCGATCTTTTCCCGACCTTCCAGCTGGACTTTTGCCGCTTCGTCATTGCTGCGGGAACTGACAGCGCTCGACGAAACTACTGCCTTCGACTTCTGGGGCCGCAAGGTGGCAGTGGGCTGCGGAGGAGGGGTGGGGCGGATCGTGGACATCAGTGACACACCTTGTATTTTTCCTGCAGCTTGTTCTCAACAATATTGAAATAGGTGCGGACGACGCAAGCGTAGGTGCGGCGATCCAGATTGCGCAGGAATTCTTTCTTGCGTTCAATCGTGGGTTCGAGAATCAGGCTTTCGATCAGATCCTCGACCTTAAAGGAATCAGGCTTGTCGTTTGAAATTTTTAAAATTCGACGCACGCTTTCGGTGTCGAAAAGGATATGATTGCCCTGAATGGATTGCTGAAGCAGGTATTCCACTTGATCCAGCTGGTGCTTGGATACGTAAATCACTTTCCGTCCCCTTCCTTGGGTTGTCGAAAGTCGGGGTAATCTGAAAGCTAAACGCTTTTTAAGATTCCCCACTTACAAGGATAAACGTTCCCGGGCTCCTGTGCAAGACGAAGAATGTCAATTTTGACGCAGAGCATATTTGACTCTCAGGTAGAAGGGTCTGTACAATTTAACTATGAAGAAGTCACCCAAAGGCAGGGCCGACAGAAGAAAGACTCCCCGGACGACTCGAGCCAAGAAGAAGATCCTTCCTGTGGTTGGAGCCAAGAGTACGTCTGCTGAGTCCTGCAAGCATTGCGCGGCGCCCATAGGGGATGAGGATCGGGCCCTTTTCGTCGAGGAGGAGGTCGGTCGGATCTTCTGTTCTGAAAAGTGCATCGCTGCTTATTTCAACCCTGAAATCGAACGGCTGGAGAAATCATTTTTCAAAGCGCTCAGTGCCTCGGATCTGGGTCCAACCGAGCGCGAGAGTCTGGCTCATTTGCGCTGGATCACGCTTCAGGAGCCGGACGAGGTCTGGAGAGAGAAAACTCTCGCGGGCGATAATCGCTACACCTTGATTTCACAATTTGAACCCGGAAGTAAAAAAGTCTGGTCCGTTTGCATCTGCCTGCTGCTGAGAGGAGAGCCCAGCTTTCTTTATCTGGCTTTTGTGACGCGCAATCCCGAAATGATTAAACAGTATCAGCGGGGAGAGCGGATTGAGTGGGTCCGCTCAAGCGGACAGGCATCAGCTAAGAAGACGGAAGAGCAGGTGAATGGGGGCTCCGATGAAGCCGTTTCGGATCGGCTCGGGGAACCCTGGACGGAAGAAGAAACCTTCCGGGCCCAGATGGGCAGTGAACGTCGTCATGACGATATTGCTCCTGAGAAATTTGGAAATTATCAGAAATGCATTCAGGAGACCCTCGAGGATCCGGATGAACTCTGGAGTCAGGAAATGCCGCGGGATTCTGTGCGGATTTACCACTTCATCCGTTTTTATTCCGATGAAAATCCGACTTATTGGTACGTCGTGGTCGCGCGCGAGACCCCGAACGACGAAGAAATTGAAATTCTCGACGCATTTCCCACGCGCGATGTGAAGCTGGTCAACCAGTATCGGCGAGGCGATCAGGAGATGACAAAAGAGACCCAGCAGGCCTCTTCCAGTCGGGTTGTTCACTGAGATCAGTGGCGCAGCAAATCAGCGGAATTTGCCGTAGGAGTAATGAGGGCACGTCGCATAAGTCCCGGTGATCAGGCATTGCTCCATCTGCCAGCGGTCCGTATTTTCGACGATGAAGACGGCATTAAAGGTGATTCCAGGGAAAGTCGCGTAAACTCCCGCGGTACTGTTCACTGTGATGCAGCTCGAAAGGGGTCTTCCGGTTGCCAATTCCGGCTTCCAGTAAATATTCTGTTCGTTCACATACTGAATGGGGAAAACGCAAATCGTATTGGACTGGGCAGTTTTGCCATGAATTTCGATGTTCTCGAGGTTCTGGCTCTGGCAGACCGTGTAAGTGCCTGAACCATTGAATTCAAAATCATAATCCGCCAGAACATTCGGAGTGGCGGGGCATACGTATTCGTCGCTGCTGGCCGCGCTCAGGTCACCCGGAATGCCTCCCGGGCTGAAGGTGGAAGCGGGCGCGATGATCTTGCCGGGTTTGGACATATTCCCGCAGCCGCCCAGGAGCAGGGCTGTGCCGGCGAATGAGATCATGAGGATTTTGGACCAGAGCGTTTTCACGTTCGTACTCCTTGTTGATGGGGGCTCAACTTATTCACAGTTACAGCTTACCGGTTATGGAGCAAGCGCTATGCCGCGCCGGATTGCGCTCAATTCTCGCAGAATTGCCGTAGTCAGGGCATTCCTGTCCAAGTTTTAGACACCTGTCCTGCTGATTTGCCGATTGAATTGAGGACCTTAGTGCCTCAGCGTGAACTGACCGACTCCCACCCAATAGCCGTAGGGATCCATATCGAGCGTTTCAGGATTCCTCTGGTAAGCCCGGGTTTTGACCAGCGTACGCGATGCTTTGGCGGCACAGACTCCCGGGTAAGTGATCGTGCGGGCGTTCTGCCGCGAGGTCGAAAAGTTGTAAAGACCAACAGTGCAGGAGCCGTCCTCAAAAACCATCGCCGTTTTAAGGACTGGATCGGAATCGTCATTGCGTTCTACAAAGAAACGAACCCCGTTGGTGACATTGAGGGAAAGACGAGCCTGGATGAGTCGGCGAATGGCATTCAGGTAACTGTGCGAGTTCGCAGCCTGGGTCTGAACATTGATCTCCTGCCAGTCGGGTTCAATGCGTTTGTTCCATTCAGCGCCGAGTTGGGTGGTTGGGGAGGTGAAGCCTGCGTTGAGTTCCGGTGTCCAGAGCATCGGCATGCAAACTTCGTTCAGATTTTTGTCGGGGGTTTTGGGATAACGGATGTAATCACCTTCCATGAAAATTTCGTCCCCGTAGTAGATCATCGGAACGTAAGGCAAGGTGAGGGTCAGGGCGAGTCCGAGTTCGGATTTCTGGGCGTCATTTCCTGAAAGGGTTCGAAGTCTCGGGACGTCATGGTTGCCTGCAAAAACAATCCGGTTCCCGGGCAGGTAGGTGTTCTGGGCGCGCATGAAGTGCTGCAGGGTATTCCGAACGCCATAGGGATGATTGAATTTCAGGGAATCGCGAAGAGATCCCATATACGGAAAATCAAATTCAACATCACCACTGGTCAGCGGGAATGCTTCGATTTCATCGTAACCGCTCCAGACTTCCAAAAGAAAGCTGATCTGCGGGAACCGGGTCCTGACCGCTTCCAGATAATGTTTCAGAAGGGGGATATTGTCGTGCACGAAAGAAACAGTATTGGTGTCACCCTCAATCAGGTGTTTGGCTGCATCGATCCGAAAGCCATCGACTCCCAGAGCCGCATAATGCTCAAAAAAATCATCAAAGAGTGAAACCACGGCCGGATTGCGATGATTGAATTCAGGCATTCCCCAGCCAAAAAGGGCATAGAAATAAGCATTTCTTTCGCGATTCAGGTGCCAGACATCCTTGGGAGTCGAGGAGGGTTCCCAAGGGATCCGCCACCCTTCCAGAGGGTGATCTGCCCAGAGAAAATGATTTTCAAAACCGGGCACTTTTCCGGCTGAATTCTTGAACCAAGTCGACTGCAGGCTGATGTGATTGATCGGCGCATCCAGATAAACCTGCATGCCGCGGGCATGGGCCTCGTCAATGAATCGGGCTAAAACCCGCTCGCGCTCTTCAGGACTGCCTTTTCCGGCGTAATCGCTGCGAACCGCGTAAAAATCTTTTGGAATGTACCCCATCCCATCGTCGCTTTCGAATACCGGCATGACGAGAAGACCGCTGATGCCCAGGTTTTTCAGGTAATCGAGTTTAGAAACCAGTCCTGCCAAATCACCTTTTCCGTCTGCTTGGCTATCTTTGAAGCTCTCGATGTAAATCTGGTAAAGAACGCGGCTCGGGTCCTGCGATAGTGGGATCTTTGCGGCTACGGCGGGCAACGAAACCAAAATGCTCGCCAAGGAGATGACCGGGATTAACGCGTTCCAGATGTTCATACTTTAGATTTACCCCAACTCCCGGGCGGTGTCATTCTCGTCTGCCGTTTCGGCTCCCTGCGTTGTAGTTATTTTACCGTTTGACTCTGCGCTTTGCGGCGTGGCGTTTGCTCATGATGGAGGGCATGGAGCATTACTCAGGCCGGGTGACCATCATCCATCACAATTCCGAAGTCGCCCAGTTCTGCGAATCGTATTTCCGTGAGCGGAATTATTTTTCACTTTGCTGCGCCTATCCAGCCGACGCCCTTGGGGCCATGCTGCAGACTTCTTTCGGTGGAGTTGATCTTCTGCTCGTGGATGCCGAAACCGCCTGCAATAAAGGTCTGGAATTATTGGCACGGCTGCAGGCCCATCGCCCCGGCTTTCCGATTTTCTTGTGGGTTTTACCGAGCGATCGCCTTGCCATAGAACGGGCTTTCGATTCCATCTTGCGCGAGCGACCGGAACGACTCGAGAACAGGTTTGAAACAGAAAGCGAATACGTCCGCTGAAACAGACAAATTGCCGGCTATAATTGTCAAGACAACCCGTAAAAGCCTGTAAGCACAGGGTTATAACCGTTAGTCATGCGGTCAACTATTCGGTAAAATTGTTACATTGTTGCACGTGAATGGAGGACTCATGACTGATACCGATCAACTCACATATTTCTTGAGCGAGAAGAAGAATATTCTCGTCGTGACCTTTGTCGGGCCCTTGGTGCGCGGCAGCGCCCATATACTCGAAAAGTGCATTCAGGAGCTTTCCAAACGCGAGGCGACCTGGGTTATTTTGAATCTCAGGGATGTACCGGGAACGGTGGACCGGTCGGTTTTCCCTGCTTTCGCAAGATTACAAAAGAATGTGCGCGACCGAAAAGCCTGTTTACGGATGTCTGCTCTTCACCCCTCCTTAAGATTGGCTTTGGACGAGCAGGGATTGGTCAGGGCAGATGAAACTTCTAACAGCCTTGCTGAAGCACTGTCCAGTTTAGCTGTGAATATTTCCCGGGCCGCCTAAGGATTGTTGACAATCCGCAGGGACCTCCGCAATACTTCGTAAGGATTGATACCCCGTAAGGGTGGAGCGCAGAGCTTTTCACGCTCAATAATATTTCGTATCTGAAAGAGGAACTTCCCATGAACCGCGTAATGAACAGTGTCGCACTTCTGGCGTCTATGCTTGTAATCACTTCCAGCGCAATGGCAGGGCAGCCTGCCGCTTTCGCGGAGAATCCCGGTGCGAAGGTCATGTCTGCGGCGCCTGCTACCAGCACTTTGAAGGGCAAAGTCCTCGAAACCATGAATGCCGGAAGTTACACCTATGCCAAACTTTCCACCCCTGCGGGTGAGATCTGGGCTGCAGTACCTCAGGCCAGCATCAAAGTCGGAAGCGAGATCGGGATCGAAAATCCAATGACGATGGACGGTTTTGAAAGCAAGGCTTTGAAGCGCAAATTTGCAAAAATCGTTTTTGGGACCTTGGAAAATGGCGCTGGAAGTCCTGCGGCTAAAAGCCCTCATGGCGCACTCCCTGCCGGTCCGATCGATCTGAAATCGGTGAAGGTGGAAAAAGCCTCTGGAGCGGACGCCCGCACCATTGAAGAAATCTTTGCTCAAAAGGCCAAGCTGAATGGTCAAAAGGTCACCGTCCGGGGCAAGGTCGTCAAAGTTAATATGGGGATCATGAACAAGAACTGGATTCATCTGCGTGACGGCTCAGGTTCTGCGGATGCCGGGAATTTTGATTTGATTGTCACCTCACAAAGCGCAGCCAAGATGGGTGATGTCGTGGAAGCCAAAGGAACCGTGGCAGCGGATCGGGATCTTGGGGCTGGCTACAAGTATTCAGTGCTGGTCGAAGACGCAAAATTAGTGAAGCCCTGAGTTAAGAAGCTGAACGCTCAACCAGGGTAATCTTTAAAAGCACTGGTCGCACCAGCTATTTGCTGGTAATCGTACCGTATTATGCAGACCCGATACATCACGACGCCACTCTATTACGTTAACGCCCGCCCGCATCTTGGGCATTCTTATACGACGATTGTCGCAGACGTCCTGAAAAAGCATTTGATGCAGCGGGGGCATCCGGTCACCTTCCTCACCGGAACGGATGAGCACGGTGAAAAAATCGAGCAGATGGCCCGGACCAGCGGGCGCGACGTGAAAGAGTTTGTCGATGAAGTCGCCCAGGACTTTGAGTCTACCTGGCAGCAGATGGGAATCGACTTTGATATTTTTTACCGGACGACCCAGCCCGAACATATCCGCAAAGTTCAAGGCGCATTGCAGACCCTCAAAGACCGGGATCTCATCGTCTTCCGCGAGTACGAAGGCAATTACTGCGTCGGCTGCGAGCGTTTTCTGACCGATTCAGAGCTGACTGCGGCCGGAACCTGCGCGGATCATCTCAAGAAGCCCGAACACCGGAAGGAAGCCAATTACTTCTTCCTGATGAGCCGGTACCAAAAGCGGTTGATCGAACATATTGAAAAAAATCCTGCGTTCGTTCAACCGGAACATTTCAAAAATGAAATCCTCTCGTTCCTCAAGCAGCCTCTGGGTGATCTCTGCATCTCACGGCCGAAATCCCGCCTGACCTGGGGAATTGAGCTGCCGTTTGACTCCAATTACGTCACCTATGTCTGGTTTGACGCCCTTTTGAATTATTTGAATGCCACCGGTTGGCCCGACAAGTTCAATTTGGAGCTTTGGAAATCCTGCACACACTTCATTGGCAAGGATATTCTCAAAGCTCATGCCGTTTACTGGACGACGATGCTCATGGCACTGGATGTTCCGCTTTACCGTCAGTTGCAAGTGGGGGGCTACTGGCTCATGAGCGGCAATAAAATGAGCAAGTCCCTGGGCAACGTCGTGCGGCCCCTGGAAATCGAGCAGCAGTTCGGACGGGATACGCTGCGCTTCTTTCTGATGCGCGAAATGTCGTACGGTTTGGACGCTTCGTTCACGCTCGAGCTTTTCGTCAATTCGGTCAATGCACATCTGGCCAATGGCATCGGGAATCTGGTGTCCCGGGTGCTCACCCTTTGCCAGAAAAATTTCAAAGGCAGTTTCAATCCGGCCTCTTTGACGGATGCGGATCGCAAGCTCCTGGGCGCACGTCAAACTGCACTGACTGCCTGGGATCAGAATTTCGACAATCTTAAATATCACCAGGCTTTGAAAGTCTGGGGCGAACTGGTCACCCAGGTGGATCTCTATGTGAACGAGATGAAGCCGTGGGCCTTAGCCAAGGATCCGACTCAGAGTGAACGCCTGCAGACAGTTCTCGGTGTCTGCCTTCAGGTGATTCAGACTTTGGGTGTTCTGGTTTATCCGGTTTTGCCGAATGCCGCACGTGAGATCATGAAAGCACTCGGCCACAGCAAGGGCCCGGAAGCGGGCATCGCGTTGGCTTTGGAGGACCGTTTTGAGTTCAAGCTTGCACCGGAAGTACCGAAGCTGTTCATGCGTGTCCAGCTTCCGGTAACTGAAGAAACAACTAAAACCTAGTTCAAGGGGAGTAACAGTGAGTCAGAATAAACGAATTGCAATATTAGTAGGCGGTGGCCCGGCTCCGGGTATCAATAGTGTGATCGCGGCAGCAACGATCCGAGCAACACTCGAAGGAGTGGAGGTGCTGGGTATCGAGGACGGCTTCGAATGGATCATGCAGTCCAATATCGATCACGTCAGACCTCTTAACATCAAGGATGTCTCGCACATTCACTTTCGGGGGGGATCCTTCATCGGTATCTCGCGCGCCAATCCGACCAAAGATCCCAAACTTCTCGAAAACGCCGTTATTTCCCTGCTTCGTCTTAATGTTGCCCATCTCATCACGATCGGGGGCGATGATACGGCGTTCTCCGCGATGAAGCTTGCCGAAAAAGCGGATGGTCGGATCAAGGTCGTTCATGTTCCAAAGACGATCGACAATGACTTGGATCTTCCTGCTCACATCGATACTTTCGGTTTTCAGACGGCGCGCCATATCGGTGTTGAGATCGTCAAGAACCTCATCGTGGATTCCCGCACGACCTCGCGCTGGTACTTCATTATTTCGATGGGCCGCAAAGCCGGACATCTGGCTCTCGGGATGGGGAAATCCGCGGGTGCCACACTCACTTTAATCACCGAGGAATTTTCAAAAGCGGGCGAGCCGGTCAAGCTCAATGCCGTTGTGGATACGCTGGCTGGAGCGATCATCAAGCGCTTGAGCTACGGTCGACGTCATGGAGTGGCTTTGATCGCTGAAGGTCTGGTCATGGACATTGATCCCAATGATTTGGCGGGGCTGGCCGAAGTCGAGCGCGATGCGCATGGACATATCCGGATTGCTGAAGTGAACATCGGCGAAATCCTGAAATCGGAAGTTCAGAAGCGGCTTAAACAATTCAACATCAAGACAACCATTGTCGCAAAGAACATCGGTTATGAAATGCGCTGCGCGGACCCGATTCCTTTCGACATGGAATACACCCGTGATCTGGGCTATTGCGCAGCTAAACATCTGATCGAAGGTGGAGATGGCGTGATGGTCTCGATCCAGGGGGGGCACTTCGTTCCCATTCCGTTCACCGATCTCATTGATCCGAAGACGGGCCGTACCCGGTTGCGTCTGGTCGACATTCATTCGACCAGTTATGCGATTGCACGCCGGTATATGATCCGGCTCAGAAGAGATGATTTTGCGGATCCGCATGAATTGGCCAAATTTGCGGCCACAGCCGGAATTTCACTCAAGGAGTTCCGCGATCAGTTCGGGTACCTTGTTGAACTCGAGCCGCCTGCGTTGGTCTTCAATCCGGATAAGGGATCGTTATCCACCCGCCATATCAAGGAATTTGCGCGGACGGAGGCAGAAGTTGCTGAAACGGAAGCTCTCGACAAGCCGTCATCTGGTAAGCAGAAGCCACAGAAATAAAAAAAGGCCGGGTAACGCGAGTTACCCGGCCTTTGAATTTTTTGAAAGAAGTGAAAACTACTTCTTCATCACTTCCTGGTAATCTTTCAGCGTGGTCTTACCGAAATCGGTCAAGATCTTGCCTTCCTCTTTCTTCATGCTGACATGGCAATCCAGACATTTCTTGTCTTTGTATTGCGGGGCTTTCACTTTGAAGGCACCGGTTGCAAAGGCCATGGACGGAATTAACGTGAATGCAAGAACCAATAGTACGTGTTTCATTATCTAGTCTCCTTATCCTTTATTTGGATATTCGGAAATTCTAGCTTAAAAAATTTTAATGTCAAAACTCAATTCAGCGTCGGGAGCTTCTTTGCAACTTATTCAAAAACAGGAAGGGCAGTTAGATGCGCCTTGTAAACGTCTTCCCATTGAGTGCGGTTTTTGAAATACCGGTCCAAAAAGATGAGAGAAGGGTGGAAGTTGTACTTGAGCATTTCGTCATAAGCATCTTCGGGGCTCCAGTTTTGATGAAATACCCGGAACAAACCGACGATCAGGCCGGTGCGGTCCTGGCCGTGGGCGCAGTGAATAAAAATTGGGTAATGGGCAGGGTTGGTCAAAATTGAAAGGATGTCATCCACGTTCTCGTCCGAGGGAGACCAGAAGCCCGACATGGGACGCGGAAGGTATTGGATTCCCAGGAGTTGGGCCAAGGACTCTTCTTCTTCATTTGCGTCATCATCATTGTCGAGATTCAGGTCTGTTTTGATTCCGAGAACTTTCAATGCTTGCAAGCCGTCGTATCCCGGACTGGCCCCCCTGTAGACACCGGGTGAGACTTCATGAAATTCGGCGATCGGAATACTGATAGGAGGCGCCACTGCCGCGAACCCGGCGCTGATTAAACCCAAGAAGACGCTGATCCCAAGTGTCAGTATTTTCATGCAGTGCGTATAGCCCTCCCCGAGGGAGGTCGTCAACTGGTACTTGCCAGGAATTCCTGGAGCGATTTTACCCCAAGATTTTCATGCTGCAGAGCGAGAATGCCCTCCAATGCGGCGCGGGCTTCAGGGATAGTCGTGTAGTAAGTGATCCCATGCATGAGGGCTTCGCGCCTGATGGAATAAGAATCGTAAATGGACTGCCCGCCATGGGTCGTATTGATGACCATCGCAATTTCACCGTTCTTGATCGAGTCCACAATGTGGGGTCGACCTTCTTTCACTTTCTTAATGGGCAGAGTCCGGATCTTCTGTTCATTGAGAAAAGCGGCAGTCCCCTGGGTCGCAACGAGCTGGAAGCCCGCGTTCAGCAAAGCCTGGGCGAGGAGCGGAAGATGCCTTTTGTCGGAATCTTTCACGCTGAGAAAAACAGTCCCTTTCACAGGAAGACGTACACCGGCTGCAAGCTGGGCCTTGGCGAAGGCTTTCGGAAAGCTTTCGTCGATCCCCATGACTTCGCCCGTAGACTTCATTTCAGGCCCCATCAGGGGGTCCACTCCTGGGAACTTTGTAAAGGGAAAGACAGCTTCTTTGACTGAAAAGTAAGAAGGAGCGAGTTCTGTCAGGACATTCTGCTTTTGAAGGCTCTGGCCGGCCATGATTCGGGCAGCGATCTTGGCCAGGGGCTGGCCTGTGGCTTTTGAAACAAACGGCGAAGTGCGCGAGGCACGTGGATTCACTTCGAGAACATAGACAACATCATCTTTCAAAGCGTACTGAACGTTCATCAAGCCTTTGACTTGGAGTTCAAGAGCCATGAGTCGGGTTTGTCTTCGGATTTCTTCGATGATCGCAGGAGTCAGCGTATGGGGCGGGAGGCAGCAGGCCGAATCTCCTGAGTGAATGCCTGCTTCCTCGATATGTTCCATGACGCCGCCAATGACAACGTCTCGGCCATCACAAAGGGCGTCCACATCGATCTCAATCGCTTCGTCCAGAAACTGATCCACCAAAACCGGATGTTCCGGTGAAACGGATACGGCAGTTTCCATGTAGTGTTTCAGCGCTTCCACGTCGTAGACAATGCGCATCGCCCGGCCACCCAGGACATAGGAGGGGCGGGTGAGAACGGGATACCCGATCTGTTCGGCGATTTTCTCGGCTTCTTCAAAAGATCGCGCCGTTCCGTTCCGGGGTTGCTTGAGCTGAAGCTTCTCGATCATGCCCTGAAAGCGCTCACGATCCTCAGCACGATCAATCGCGTCCGGAGAGGTGCCGATGATCGGAACACCGGCTTTTTCCAGCGCTACGGCCAGGCGAAGGGGCGTCTGCCCGCCGAACTGAACAATGACTCCATCGGGCTTTTCGATATCGACGATCGAAAGAACGTCTTCGTAGGTGAGGGGTTCAAAGTACAGGCGGTCGGAAGTATCGTAATCGGTTGAAACCGTCTCCGGGTTGCAGTTGACCATGATTGTTTCAAAGCCGTCCTGCTTTAGCGCGAAGGCCGCGTGCACACAGCAGTAGTCAAATTCAATTCCCTGACCGATGCGATTGGGGCCACCGCCCAGGATCATGATCTTCTTTCTTTTTGAAACCTGGGCCTCGCATTCCTCTTCATAGGTCGAGTAAAGGTAAGGCGTGAAGGCCTGGAATTCCGCCGCGCACGTGTCAACGCGCTTGTAGACCGGGGTGATTTTCAAAGAGAGGCGAAGAGCGCGGACCGCCTCTTCGTTGGATCGCCAAAGCTTGCTGAGAAACCGGTCGGAGAAGCCCAGGGTCTTGGCTTCGCGCAGCACGGGGGCCAGGACAGCAGCAGGGGCGGTGAGCGAAATATTCCGGAGTTCGTCTTCTTTGCTCAGAATCTGCCGGATATTGTCCAGGAACCAGGGGTCGATGAAGGTGGCTTCATGAATCTCCGCCATTGAAAACCCGGCGCGGAAGGCATCGCCGATCTGCCAGAGTCGTTCGGCATTCGGGGTTCGGAGTTTTTCGAGTAAAAGAGCTTTTTTACGAGCGCTCAGAGGCTTGCGCGTCTTTGCGCCGAGGTCAAAGAGCTGGGAGTCAAAACCGGAAACACCGGTCTCGAGCGAACGCATCGCTTTTTGGAGGGATTCCTTGAAGGTGCGTCCAATGGCCATAACCTCGCCGACGGATTTCATCTGGGTAGTGAGAGTGGCATCGGCCGTAGGGAATTTCTCAAAGGTGAAGCGCGGGATTTTGGTGACGACGTAATCAATCGCGGGCTCAAAGCATGCGGGAGTCTCGCGTGTGATGTCATTGCGGATTTCGTCCAAACGGTATCCGACTGCGAGTTTGGCGGCAATTTTGGCGATCGGAAAGCCCGTGGCTTTGGAGGCCAGGGCTGAAGAGCGCGAAACGCGGGGATTCATTTCAATGACTACAAGCCGACCGTCTTTCGGATTGATTCCAAACTGGATATTGGAGCCCCCCGTATCGACGCCGATCTCGCGGATGATCTTAAGCGAAGCGTTGCGCAGGATCTGATATTCCTTGTCTGTCAGCGTCTGGGCCGGCGCAACGGTAATGGAGTCGCCAGTGTGGACGCCCATGGGATCGAAATTTTCGATCGAGCAGATGATGACGACGTTATCCGCCGTATCACGCATGACTTCGAGTTCGTATTCTTTCCAGCCAATCACCGATTCCTCGACGAGAACCTCATTCGTTGGTGAAGCTTCGATGCCGCCCAGGACCAGGGACTCGTATTCTTCAATATTGTAGGCGATGCCGCCGCCGGTTCCGCCCATCGTGAACGAAGGCCGGAGAATGGCGGGGAAGCCGACGGTTTTGATGACTTCAAGAGCTTCTGCGAGATTATGGGCAAAGCCCGAGCGCGGAACATCGAGCCCGATCTTGTGCATGGCGGCCTTGAACAAGCCCCGGTCTTCGGCTTTCTCAATCGAGGCAATGCTGGCGCCAATGAGCTTCACGGCGTATTTTTCAAGAACCCCTCTTTTGGCGACTTGAACGGTGGTGTTCAGGGCGGTCTGGCCGCCTAAGGTGGGGAGGATTGCATCGGGCCGTTCTTTGGCGATGATCTGGGTCAGGACTTCGGGCGTGATGGGCTCGATGTAAGTGCAATCAGCCATTTCCGGGTCCGTCATGATCGTGGCTGGATTACTGTTGAGCAGAATGACGTGGTAGCCTTCTTCTTTGAGTGCCTTGCAGGCCTGAGTGCCGGAGTAATCAAACTCGCAGGCTTGACCGATCACAATCGGGCCTGCGCCCACAATCAGAATTTTGCGGATATCAGTTCTCTTAGGCATGGGTGCGGGAGCTCTCCATTAGCTCGGTGAATCTTTTGAAAAGGTATTGGGAATCATGCGGACCCGGGGAAGCTTCCGGATGATGCTGGACTGAAAAAACAGGTAGCGTTTTATGAAAAATGCCCTCGACTGTCTTGTCGTTCAGGTTCTGATGTCCCAGTGCGCAGGTATGGGCAACCGATTCCAGATCCACACAGAAGCCGTGATTCTGGGCGGTGATCTCTACCTTTGCTGACCGGGTATCGAGCACGGGCTGATTGGAGCCATGATTGCCGAATTTGAGCTTCAAAGTTTTTCCACCCAAAGCGAGTCCCAGAAGCTGATGGCCGAGGCAGATTCCAAAGATGGGCTTGCGTCCCAGAAACCTCCGGAGGTTTTCCTGGACATCTTTGAGCGGCTCGGGGTCTCCCGGACCATTCGAAAGAAATATCCCGTCCGGATTCATCGCCAATGCTTCTTCCGCCGGGAGGTGAGCGGGTACGACTGTCACATCGCATCCCGCAGAAGTCAGGCACCGGAGAATATTGAATTTGATGCCAAAGTCGTAAGCCACGACTTTGTATTTCAGGTCCGCGGGACGGGCTTCAGGGTAACCGAGACCGAGCTCCCAGGATTTCTGAGTCCAGTGGTAAGGTTCCGTGCAGCTCACGCAAGACGCCAGATCAAGACCGGTCATCGACGGAAGTGCGCGGGCTTTGCGAATAAGGCTGGCTGGATCCAGATCGGTCGTCGAAACAATTCCGTTCTGAGAGCCGTGGTCGCGCAGGTGCCGAGCCAGGGCGCGGGTGTCTATGCCGGAAAGTCCGATGATCCGCTGGGCCTTGAGGTAATCACCGAGACTTTGGGTTGCCCGCCAATTTGAATAGAAGGGCTGGTATTCTCTGACAATCAGGCCCGAAAGATGAATCCGGTCGCTTTCGATGTCTTCGGGGTTGATGCCGGTGTTGCCGATTTCAGGATAGGTCAGGGTGACGATCTGTCCCTTGTAAGACGGGTCAGTCAGTACTTCCTGGTAGCCGGTCATGGCCGTATTGAAAACGATTTCGCCTTTTGCTTCGCCCGAAGCACCGAAGGAATTTCCGGTGAATATCCGACCATCCGATAACGCGAGGAGTGCTTTCATGTCTGGATAAATCGGGTAGAAGAATTGCGAAGAAATTGCAAATGCAAACTGCGCGTTTTTAAACTGAAATCACTAATCTGAAATCACCGTGGGCCGAACCCCGGGGTCACAGATCATGTCGACTGCGCCAGCTCGTAAAGAAGTATTCGTGCAGCCCTCGTGAACTTGGATGGGAAAATTCGAAACCACCCGGCTGGTGCCGTCGGCGTTGTAGGTGACGATTGCGGTTTCCGGGACTCGGCCAACAATCTCCAATACACCTGAGGATTGTGTGGCGGCCTGGGCTGCGGAAGCCAGGAAGAGACTCAGGAAGGCAGAATAGTGAAAGAATTGATGCAACATCATGACGCGGTGTGTCATATCATGTGACATCTACGGAGTCAAAGTTCAGAATATTCTAAAAATAAGCATAATTTCAATTAGTTACATGCAATCTATTGAATTGTATGCTCCTCTGAAATCCTCGCCAGGTTAAAGAGCTGGAGATTGATCTGATAGAGCTGGTCGCCTTCAGGAGAGGAAAACCTCAGATCCGGTGCAGGCTTTTTTTCAGCTGAAGTAACGTTGTTTGCAGGTCCACAACCTTGGGCCAGAGGTCTGGAGCAAGGTCCAGGATTCTATCGAGTTCCGGTTGAAACTCTGCCTCACTAGTGAAGAGCTCTTGAACGGACTTGGATGAGCGGCTTTGCAACCACCGTTCGTAAGAGTTCTTGATCAGCTGGGCATATTCGCGCAGCCCTGGGTTTGCATGATTCAGAATCGAGGTCAAAACGATGGCCTCTTCCATCAGCGATTCCGGGCTGCCGGTTCGCGGAGCCGAAGAATCTGAACGCACATCAATGAGGTTGTAATCGAGATCCGGAATATCCGACCCTGAGAGTAAGAGCCGTGCCAAGGCGATCAGATCCAGAATGGGCTGGCCCGTTTCTGTGCCCTGGATCACCATGCGCACTCCGCCTTTTGCCTGAATATTGCGCAAAATATTTTCCATGGCTTTGAAGGTTTCGGGTACTCTTTCGCCGGTCAAGCCCACGATCTCAACGCCCGCATCGGGCACTTCGCCCCCGATTCCGTCCGGATGCCCACCATTCATCGGACTGAGATCTTTATTGAGGACTTCGGGACGGTCCTGAATCCGGAAGCCACCGAACTGCATCTCGCCTTCGCTGCGACGAATTTTAAAGGGCAGCGGCATTTCCACGGACCCCGACTTGTCCTTCAGCATCAAGGCGACCTGTGCATTCAGATCCGGAGCAAAAAGAGCGAATGCTCCGCCTTTGGAGCGTTCGGTGAGACTCGTCCATTCTTTTTGAATGAGCCCCAGAAGCTGGCCATCGCGGGTCAAGACCGCGCCGCCGCTCATGCCTTTTTCGGCAAGGGTCAGAATTTTGAGTTGTCTCAGAGGGCGGGCAATGCGCGCTTCTTTGGAAGAGGTATCGACCAGGATGCCTTCGCGAATGACGCCCGTGAAGTCCTGCGCCGGAAAGCCGATCAGGCTGACGCTCGAAAGTGCTTCGATCTTCTGTGCTGCCGGGATGAACGGGCATGGTTTAAGTTTATTCAAAGCATCGGCCTGACTTTCGGTTTTGGCTGTCAAGATCATCAGATCTGAGCCCCAATCGCGTTTAAAGATTGAGACGGTGAGTGAGTCAGTGGCAGAGAGCGACGCCGTAATGGGAAAATCGATCCGATCCAGAGGTAGGAAATGATCGGTGGTAAGGATCAGATTCCTTTCGCCTCTGCGAATGACTACACCCGAAGCGGCAAACCGGACATTGCCACTGATTGCATAGAGCTTCACGACATCGCAGCTTGCAGCGTGGGCCTGATCGGGTAAGAATCCTGAACTACCCAGAAGTCCAATCACACTCAAAAACTTTGCAAAACCCAGAAACAAATTAGAGCTGTAAGTCATAAAATCACCTCAACCGGAAAATGGAAAATATAGGGTCGCCGGGCCCTTGCCCTGACGATGGCAGAGTTTCATCTGAACCAGGCCATGAAGCTCGCGGACGGCAGTGCGCTCCGAGATTTCAAGTGCCTTCAAGACATCCGCCTTTCGAATCGAACCGCGGTATTTGAGAAGAGTCAGGATCCTCACCTGGCGCTCACTCAAACGGGAATCATTGGCAATCACACGGGTGGTTCCGCGAATCGGGATCAGGGCGGAGAACGGGGTAACACCTTTCCAGCGCAGGCCCGCTGATTCCCATTCGATCTCACCTGCGCAGGATTTCGGCATCAGCCGCCTCAGGCGGCAGACCGCGCCATGCAGAAGGTTGTCGTGCACAAGCGGATTATAGCTTTCGTCCCAGACGAGCGGGACGAGCTCTTCCCGGCTCAGGTTCATGGGGTATTTGGAAATTATCGCGGACAGAAGGCGCATCAAGACTGGCTTCGAATTGAGATTGATGATCCCGAGCGTGGCCTGCAAGCCATCCCAGAAAAATAATTTCTGGTTTTCGGGGAGATTGCGAAGCCGTGCGGCCTCAGTGTCAGTGACTTCAATGACTCCGGCCTGCGTGATGTGCAGAAATTTCTGAGCGGAAGAGGGAACAAGCTCGGAGAGCGCCCGGATGATGTTTTCGAGAAGCGGAGCTTCCGAAATATCCTGCGTCTCTGGCATTTGCAGCAATGCCAGCTCCTGGTTGACTGAAGTCGGGAGTGGAGTCCCTGTCTTTTCTGTTCCGCGACTGATCGCAACCCAGGCGTCCACCCGTTCGGCCAAGCGGTTTGTGAAAGGGTGTTGCAAGGGCTTCAGCGTGCTTGAGAGCTTCTCAAGTTTCTTCCATTGGCTTTCTGATAACAGTGAAACCGCCAGAACGTAAGCCAGGGCGAGAGTCCCTTCGGGCAGTTCTTCCTTTTTGTTTTGCGCACGTTTCTCGAGAATTTCAATTAGAGGACTAAATCTGGCTCGGGTTGCGCCGTCCGGCCCCTGCAGGAGCCACTCGGTAATGGCGGACAAGTTTTCCAGGGTTGAATCATATTGATGGTTGTTGAACTCGGCCCGAAGGCGGGCAAAGGTCGTGCGCGCCTGCGCGATGGTAGTGCGAGTACCGGCTAGAAGCTCGTATTCCCAGGTGTAAAGTGCCAGGAGCATCAATTGTGAGGGATTCCATTTTAGAGAACTTTCCTGGAGTCTGCCAGGCATCGGTCCGTTGTCGAATTCCAGTCGCCACTGAAATAGTGCGATGGAGGTTTGAAGCGGGGAGTTTGGAGAATCTTTGATCGCGGAATTTGCGAGTTCCAGATCACGGCGGGCGTTTTGAATTTCGCCCAAACGATCCCAGGAAATGGCGGCATTGAGCAGTGCACGGGCGCGTAGTTCGTTGGCATTCTCGCCCAGCGCATTGGCAAGGCAAGCCGCTTTCAAATTCATTCGGGCGGACTCAAGATAATCCTTCTTTTGAAACGCGAGGATTGCCTGGTCCAAAGTGAGATCCGCTCGGGCTTGGATGACGCGGTTTTGAGCCAGGTCAGTGGGGGCTTTTTCAGTCAGCTGATCGAGTTCAGCGGCTGCTTCTGTATAAAGCGACTGGGCTTCTACAAACTGACCGAGCCGCCGCAACGAGATCGCCTGATGAAAGAGTGCCGTGGCTTCATGAAGCTGTGCTTCGAGTGGATCGGCAGCGCGGGCGCGGAGGGCGGTATCCCGATAATTACGCGCCGCCAGGAGTGCTTGGGCTGCCGTCGAATGTTTCATTGAGAAACGGGAATTCAGGCAGAACGCGGGAAGTGAAAGGCGGGGGGGCAGACTCTCGAGCGGGAGTTGTGCCAGCTTCTGGAGTGTCTCGCGTTCCTCTTCAAGAGAGAACAGCGCGGAGGCTTTCACCAGCCGCTCTGCTTCCTGAAGTGCCTGGGTTAAAGGAGCCAGCATGGTTTACTTCTGTCTGGGTTTATTGGCACGGATCCGGTCGATGTCGTCTTTTTCCAGAACGCGGATTCCGATATTTGTCGCCAACCCGATTTTGTAGGCCAAAGCGTTGATGTTCAGGATCAACCCATTCATCTTGAGATCGGTCGTCGTGAGCATATTGCCCATTAGTGTCGAGAAGTTTTGGTTTTCCCAAAGCGTCTTGAAGCGCAAAGTCTCGTCCTGAACGACGGAATCCCCGTTTGCTTCAGAAACGGCGATCATCTTGGCCAACTGGATAATCACGGGTCGAATCAGGGTATGTTTTCCGTTTTCTTCGACCATCGGAGAGAGCTGGTTCACTAGGAGGTCACTCAGGACGCGACCATAATCAGCAACCAGTCTCTGCGTAACGTCGGATTCGAGCCCATAAGCTTCGATCAGATTGAGAACAGAAAATTCGATGCATTTGACCGCCGCAAGGTTTCCTCCATCGGTTCCGTAATAATCCGAAGAGAGCTGGGCCGCTTCGTCGAGCGCTTCTTTCAAATAGCGATGATACGCAATCAGGAGATTTGCCTGATTCATGAAGTCGCGATGGCTGATCGCTTTCGGGCGTTCCCCTTTTGCGATCTTGGCAGTGTTTTCCTGAAGACTGTCATAGAAGCGCTTGGCGGCTTCAAAGAAGCTTTTAAGAACTTTCTTTTGAGAGGGGATGAGCTTGATGGATTTCAGGGCGTTGCCCAAAGCTACAATGGATGGTTCAACTCCTGCACCGCGGGGAATGGTCATATGAAGTAAGATTTCGCCGAGTCGCGTAAGTTTAAAAGAAACCGTTTTTTGGTACAAGGTGACGTATTCTCGAGAGCAGTCGAGCGTGAACATCGCCTTCGAAAGATCAATTTCAATAAGTTTCTCCAAATTTGCTTTTGAGATCAGCTCCGAAGTGGACCAGGAGTTCAGTTCTTTATTGAGTCGCGCAATCAGCGCCTTGATCGCAGTGTTCTGGAATTTCCTCCAGGTTTCCGGAAATGACGAGCTTAAACATCGGTGCGCGAATAGCTCGTCCCGATTCAGATCTGTAATCACCCCGCTGCAGCCGCTGCCACTCTTAAAGGATTGACTCACTCCGAAGAAATCATTCTCCACTTGCCGAATAATTTCTTCCGGGGTTTGCACCGTCGTTCCCTCGTCCGCTTGCGCCCGAAGCGTCGAATAACTGAGAACGACGAGGGCCAGAAGGGGCAGGGTTTTCATCAGGAGTTTGGATTTTAGAAAGTTCATAAAATTCCTCAAAGGTATCGCGCCAAATTGCGCCGTTCAGTCTTGTATAATTCCGGAGTGATTTAGTCAAATAAAGTCGCTTGTCTTGTAAGTATATGAAAAGGTGCCACTTATTCGTCATGAAACCGTGGCGCAAATTGAATCAGTAGCTCACCGAACCGAAAAGGGCCTTGTAACGTTCACGGATGGTAATGAGGCTGAGGCCGCTATCGTAGGTCAAATTCATATCCAGTAAGCCGGTGATGAATCCTTCCTGATTGGCGAATTCCTGTTCAAGTCCAATCACCGCTCGGTAAACATCGGTCTGGTGCAGCTGACCGCTCGCGCTCGAAATTGCAAATACCCTCGCGGCAGCTTTTTTGAGCGGGAGGATTGAAGCGCGGACTTCCTCGGGAGAAGTCTGTTCCTGCAGATCGCGAAGGACGTGGACCAGCCTGCGGGCGAGTTCGTCTGCATCGCTGATATTGCCGATGAAGGCCGGGCTGCCGCCGTGGCCGTGTCCGCGCCCGTTTCCGGGTTCGTACTGACCTTCCTCATCGTTCACGTAGAGTTTGGCCCAATTCGCATAAGCCGAGCCGCGATCAATTCGGATTTCAACCTGTTGAACGGTTCGGCGGATCGACGTGCGGAACGTGGGATCATAGGCCGGGATCATGCCGCTCCAGACTTCCGTACCATCGGCGTAGATGCGAGCCATGACATTGTCGCGGCCTTTGGCTCCGCGCCAGTTCACGTCCATCATTTCGACATAGGTCGGGTGGCCGAGGTCGATGACCTGGGGGCTGGATTCGGAGACATTGGTATAAATAGGCACTTCTCGAACAGAGCTGGAACGCTTGCCGGCAGCTTGAGAATCAGCACCGGAGAGCAGAGTGGCCAGTCCGAAGAGCATTAAGATTAAAGAGGGGGGTTTCATAAATTATTTCCTTTCGTTTGAGTGACGCGACGATAAATACAGCGATAACTCGTCGCAGCATACTTTAACGCTCTGCAATCGGTAACGGCTTGTTTGGAAAGGAATGTTTCGGTTCATTCGAATTTTTCAGGAGCGAGCGCAATTGAAAAAACACATGATTTCAAAGCTCCGGAATACGGCAATGTTTTAAATTTGGCGTGATTTGGCCTAAGCCCTACTGCGGATGCTCCATTTTCCCAATTCCGGGGATCAGTCTGTGGAGATCATCCGTGCTCACCTGGGACTTCCAGACTCCTCCGAGCTTTGCAGCCAAAATGACGGCAACAAAGCCCAGAACGACTGCGCAGGCGAGTATTCTCGGGCTGAGGCCTTTGCTCTTTTTACCGGAAGAATAAGTCAGCGCACCCGACGGGCAACCTGTCTTGCAAGTGAGGCAGGAGGTGCACTCAGGAGAGATGATAGATTTGGAAGTGGCCACAGGAAGGTGGGCCGGGCAATTCCGGGTGCACTTCTTACAGTTATGACAAAGCGAAACGTCTCTGCGGATCTTAAAAGGCGAGAGCAGGCCCGTCAGACCGAGGAGGGCGCCATAGGGACAGAGGAAGCGGCACCAGAAATTTCGCATCGGGATTGAAAGCAGGACGAGCGAGCCGATCACGATGAGTGAAAGCGTGCTGGGGCTCGCAAAAAAGTAATACATCTTCACATCAGCGATCTTCCAGTAATCACTGTCGAGGAAATCCAGACCCTGAGCCGGGGTCATCGCGATGACAATGATCCAGAAAAAGAAACCCAGAACCAGGTACTTGAGCGAGCGCAGGGTGAAATCAATCGGCTTGGGAAGCTGGACATTTTTTTTGAACCAGGACTTCCAGGGTTTATAAGCGAGTTCTGAAAGGAAGCCGACGGGGCAGATCCAGCCGCAGAAGGATTTCTTGAGAATTGTCGAAACGCCCAGGACAGCAATGAAAATGAAAAGTGCCGCGGGATGAAGCGGGTGAACCGTCCCGGAGGTGATCCAATGCTTCAAACTGGTCAAACCACCAATCGGAAGGAAGGCTTCAACGCCGTCTGGATGGGCGACCCACCGGGCAGACGTGGTCTGCTCAAGGGGGGGTGTTTCAAACTGCCCGATAAAGAGCGAGAACTCCCACCCGAGCCAAAGCGTGAAAAGGAGAAAGCCCAGCTGAACCCAGCGCCGGGGCGAAAGTCGGGCGGCAATACTCCGGAGGGGCGCAGATTTGGAATTCGTCATCAGTTCATCGTTAATAGGGTCAGGGGAGGTCTGCAAGCCCAAATTGACTGAATTCAAAAGAGATGCAGATTGACAAAGCGGGCAAACGCAACGATTTTGAATACTCAAAGGGGAGCACGCAATGATCAAAGCCGTCACCAACTACTTTTCTGAGTTCAAGGTCCTGAAAACCGCCTCCAAAGAATTCTGGCTCGTGAATGCGATCAATTTCTTTGACTGCCTGGCCTACTTTTCAATGATCAATGTTCTGAGCCTTTATCTGACCAGCAATATCGGTTTCAATGACATGTCATCGGGCGCCTGGGTTGGAATTTACACCTTGTACATTACAGCCTTTATTTTCGCGGTCGGGTCGATAGCCGACTCGATCGGCCTCAAAAAATCTTTCTACATCGGCATGGGCTTCCTCTTTGTTTCGCGGCTTGGACTCGGAGTGGGACCGCTTTTTTTCAAAGGTGAGATTCTCAAGTATTTCGTCATGTCCATGATCATTCTGATGTCCTTTGGAACGGCCTTCATGAGCCCCATCGTGACAACGGGTCTGCGCAAATTCACGACGAAGGAAAACCGCTCCACCGGCTTCAATATCTATTATCTGATCATGAACGTGGCGGCCATTTTCGCCGGTTTCGCCGTGACCGACGGATTCCGTAACTGGCTGGGTGACATCAAAGGGAATCTTGCCATTCTGGATTTTGGCTTCGTCATGTCGATCCTTTGCATGCTTTCGGCCTACTGGCTGAATGAATCCAATATCAATCCGGACGAAAAGGTTTCGGAAGATGCCGAAAAGCGCCCGCTGAAGATTTTCAAGGAAGTCTGGAAGGAGAGCGCCTTTCAGAAATTGGTGCTCTTCCTGTTTCTGACTCTCGGTGTGCGACTGGTTTTCACCAACCAATTCCTGGTCATGCCCAAGTATTATACCCGCGTGCTTTTTGCTGATTTCGATCTCGGGTTTGCCAATTCGATCAATCCCTTTGTCATCATCGTCGGCTTGATCGTGCTCATTCCGGTTTTCAACAAGTTCAAAACCTTCTCGCTCATGCTCTGGGGCATGGCGATCTCGGCGCTTTCGCTGCTTTTCATGGCCGTGCCGATCGAATGGATACTCAAAATTCCCGGCATCACTAACGTCGATCAGGCATATCTTTTCGCGATTTATGCGCAAATCACCGTCTTCGCATTTGGCGAGCTGCTTTTCTCGCCGCGCTTCACAGAATACACGGCGATCGTGGCACCCAAGGACAAGGTGGCTTCTTACATGTCGCTTTCAGCGTTGCCGATGTTCATCGCCAAGCCCATCAACGGGTTTCTGGGCGGGGCTCTGGTGGCGTCGTTTTCGTATGAAGGAATTCGACCCAAGATTGATTCAGGAAATATCTCTTACGGGGATTCCCCTGAGTTCATGTGGCTGATCTATTTCCTGGCTGCCCTGGTGAGTCCTCTGGCGATCTGGGGAATGAAGAAAATCATCAACGCTGAACATGCCCGGCTTGAAACAGAAAAGGCGTCCGCTGTTGCAGTGGCGACCGAAGCGGATCCGGCTTAAGCCGTTCAAAAGAGGAATCGATTATGAAAATTAATTATCGAGTGATTTTGCAGGATGGTTTGGTGCTGATCACGGTTTCCACTTTGTTTGTGGTGGCCTTGAGTACGGGTTTCAAGAGCTTCAAAAAGGACGTTGATCTCGATGCCATTGTTCTGGCACTGAACCAGGATTCCAAAGATGAGTTCAATGCCATCGTCGCGAAGGAGCCGGGGCCTGAACGCTTGAATCGCAAGGATGAATTTGGCCGGACTCCGTTAATGATGGCCGCCTACGCCAATTACAAGGACCTCAAACAGCGCGAGGAAATGGATTCAAAGCGCGTTTCGTGGATCGAGATTCTGGCAAGTTCCGGTGCGGATCTCAACGCAGTCGATAAAGACGGCTGGACGCCCTTGATGTTCGCGGCGTGGAGTGGAATGAATCTTTCGGTTGCGAAACTGGTGGAACTCGGTGCATCCGTCACTCCGGCTGATCGTCAGGGTAATACGGCACTGTCTTTGGCCGCCTTCCGCGGTCAGGTCGGTATTGTGAAATTACTGGTCGAAAAGGGCGCAACCAAGGATGCCGTGACCGTCAAAGGCAAGAAGGCGCTGGATCTCGCGCAGGATGGCCTCAAGCAGTATCCCGAGCGGGCGTCTGAATACTCGCAAGTTGTGGAGCTTCTGCTTTAGTCCGTCCGGCGCACCCCCTGCAAGTAGGAGCGGAATGGAGCTGAGAAGCATCAATCCAGCAAATGGCGAGATTCTCGGATCTTTCGCCATGCATGGCCCGGATCAGGTCGAAAGCAAAATCAAGAAGGCGGCAGAAGCTTTCAAGAGCTGGCGCCGCAGTGTCTTTGCCGAGCGGTCGGATGTCCTGATTCGCTGCGCGGAGATTCTGGAAGCCGAAAGTCAGCGCTGGGGCGAGTTGATGACCCTGGAAATGGGAAAGCCCCGTCAGGCCGGAATTGATGAAGCTTTGAAGTGTGCGAAATGCTGCCGGTACTATGCAGAAAATTCAGAACGCTTCCTGGCTGACGAGCCGGCACCGGCACCTGCTGCTGCGCAGATGATAAAAGGAGAGCGGCGATTCATCGCTTTTCAGCCGCTCGGCCCCGTTCTCGCGATCATGCCGTGGAATTTCCCTTTCTGGCAGGTCTTCCGCTTCCTTGCGCCGGCGTTGATGGCGGGCAATTCAGCTTTATTGAAACATGCCTCAAACGTCCCCCAATGCGCGCTCGCGATCGAAGAGATCCTGCGCCGGGCCGGAGCACCCGAAGGGGTTTTTCAAATACTCCTGATCGGTTCGCGGGAGGTCGGGGCAGTCGTGGGTGATTCCCGGATCAGCGCCATCACGCTCACCGGCAGTGAGAAGGCCGGTTCTGAAGTCGCTTCCAGAGCAGGAGCGAATGTAAAGAAGGTCGTCCTTGAACTCGGCGGAAGTGATCCGTTCATCGTCATGCCGAGTGCGGACATCGACTCCACGGTTCAGGTGGCCATCAAAGCGCGGACGATCAATAATGGGGAGTCCTGCATTGCGGCCAAGCGGTTTATTGTCCATGAATCCATTGCCGATGAATTTTCACGAAAGTTTGCTGAGGGAATGAAAGCACTTCGGGTCGGTGATCCCATGGACCCGAAAACGGAAATTGGTCCTCTCGCGACGGCTGCGATTCGCGATGAGCTTGCCGATCAGGTGGAGCGTTCGGTGAAGGCGGGAGCGAGGATCCTCACGGGAGGGAAGAAGCTTTCCGGCCCGGGAAATTACTTTGAGCCGACGGTGCTGACAAATATTTCGCGCAGCTCGCCCGCCTGGCACGAAGAGTTCTTTGGACCTGTGGCGCTCTTTTTCCAGGCAAATAATCTGGATGAGGCGCTTCAGATTGCGAATGACAGTCCGTTTGGTCTTGGATCGAGCTTCTGGTCGGCGGATCTGCGCGAACAGGAGGTATATATCCGGGAGATTGAGGCGGGGATGGCATTCGTCAATTCGCAGGTCGTGTCGGATCCCTCCATTCCGTTCGGAGGCGTAAAAAAATCCGGTTATGGCCGTGAGCTATCGCATTTTGGGATCCGGGAGTTCACAAACATTAAGACCGTTGTGATGGTTCCTTCGCGGGGATCGGCACAGGCAACGGAGTAAATTGCTGCTTAGGACCGCGGAGGGCGCACGAGCGAAAGCAGGACCTGGGCTGCAGCTTTTTTGTCGTAAACCAGTACGGCACGAACGAGTTTGGGGGTGCCACAAAGCGCGTTACCCATTTCTTCACCGCCGATATCCAGACGGAAACCCAACAGGCGGGATTTGTAGCGGCAAAGCACCGCATCGCAATCGCGATAAAACCGCTCGCTTCCATCATTGGAAAGAAAAAGAAGTCGCGAGATGCGCTCGTTCTGGGGACTGGCCGGAGTCTTCTCTTTGAGCGCGTCCAGCCCTTTTTGTTCACGGGCGAGCTGCTTTTCGATCTGTTCGAACCCTTTTGAGGCAAAACCAAAGGCCAGCGCCCGGCGCAATTCACCGGATAATTCCGGGCTGAAGGGCAGGGTGATGACGCCGTTCACGCCCTTTTCCCAAAGCGGTTTGGCTTCAGTCGTGAGGAGCTTCAGGACAGCATCATGGCGGGGATCTGCAACAACGTCTTTGGGTAATTTCAGCACACGAAGACCTCTTTGAGAAACAATAGCTGAAGCAGGGCGTAAACGCTAACGCGAATAGGTCGTACGCAATTCCCGGCGCGGTTTAAGCATGAACAAAGGGCAATAGGAGATCATATGAAATTGAAGCTCATCATTGCTGCGCTGGGAGTCGTTCTTTTTCCCGCGTTGAGTATGGCCAACGCCACTGATCTGAAAAAGCTCAAAGCCGCCAAAATTCCCGAATCAAAAAATGCCTCGTGCAAAACCTGCCATACAAAAGGCAAATTGCTCAATACCTTCGGCAAAGCCTATAAGGAGTCCGACAAGGACTTCAGTAAAATGAGAGGCGAGGCGATAGGAGCTGAAGAAAAAGCGAAAAAGAAACTCGAAGAGATCAAAGAGTAGGTCTCGCTTCTGAAGCTCGCGTGCTCCGAAGAATTCATAATCACCGGAGATAGAAAAAATTTACGACAAGATCTTGATTTTGTCCAGAAGATTGTCGTATAAATGTCAAAAATATCGACTACTTACGTTGTGCATTTGTGTTATTTCTGGATCAAGTGGGAGATGAAAATGATCCAGCCATTGACTAAAATTTCTGGACCTCGGAGTCTGCTGAACCGAATTCTCGGAGAACAGGAACTCGTAGCGGCGGTGCAAAGCCTGGATGCTCGAGTGCTGGGCCAACTGATTAACCATCTGGGGCTTGAGGATTCGGGAGAACTGGTAGCGCTTGCGAGCACGGAGCAGCTCAAGAAGATATTTGATGATGATCTCTGGCAGAATGAGAAACCCGGTTCCGAAGAAAAATTCGATACCGCTCGCTTTGGTCTTTGGCTCGAGATCATGTTCGAAATGGGACCGGACTTTGTTGCTGAGAAGTTACTCGATATGGACGAAGATTTTTTGACTCTTGCTCTTTCCGGTCAGGTCTTAGTGCTGAATGTGAACGAACTGGAACTTCGGCTTGCAAGCCGTCGTGGAAATGCTCTTTCTCATGACGAGCTTCTGGAGAAGGCTCTTGAATCCAGTCTGAACCATGAATTTGAACAGTATTGGATCATCTCCCGGTCCCCGGAATCGTGGGACGTGGTCTTAAACGCGCTTTTGGCGCTGGATACTGAGCAGCACGATTTTCTCATGAACCTGCTCGAACGTTGCTGTTTTCTTTCATCGGAATACATCGAGGACAATGGCGGTCTGTTTCAGGTATTGACCTGCGAAGAAAAACTTGAAGCGGATGTCGCCTTCGACCGAGAGCAGCGGCGTGAGAAGGAGGGGTTCGTTCCTCCGCAGACTGCAGCAGCCTTTCTGCTTCTGGCGCGCCGTCCCGCAGATACAGAAGACCACCTCACGCCTGCTTATTTCAAGAGCTACAGTGAATCGGCACCCGTGGCGAGTGGGCGAGAGCCTTCCCGGCTGATGCAATTGCTTCTAGATGCCGAGGTCCTTGTCCCCAACCGCGCGGATCTTTTACAGCTGGATGACCAGAGCGCCGGAGCTTTCGGTCCGAGTTTGATTCGAGAACTTTTGGTATCTTTAGGCAAGCAGGACCCTGACCTCTTTTCCAAACGCGTGATGGAGCTGACTTATTTGACGAATATCCTGATTGCCGGATGTAGCTTCCAGGGAAGGTGTTTTCGGCCCGCGGAAGCGGCGCAAGCAGTTCTGGCTACCTGCAATCTGGGCCTAGAGGAAGTTCGAGGCCGCGAATGCGATGCTGTCCATTTGTTCAAGGTGGGCTGGGCCCGTCTCTACAGTGATGTCGTTCTGGCAAGTGCCAGGGCGGTGAGCGAGCTCCTCATCCGGGATCTATGGATGCAGGAGCAGGTTCGCAGCATCGCTTTGAATCTGGACAAGAACATCGCGTCTGGAAAACCCTGGAATTCCTGTGATGATCTGGACGGCCTCGAGGCAGTGCTTGAACCCAAAACAGTTCATCTGATGAAAGAACTGATCGGAGAGTGCCCGACCGTGAATGGTAAATTCATAACAATGCGAAAGGAAATTCAAAAACTGCCCTTCCACTCTGGGAACGGTTTTTAGCCGGCGGCCTGGTCCAGCGCACGCATCAAAGTCTTGACATCCTGCGGGGCTTGTTCCCGCAATTTTTTGGCAGCATCACGGAGTTCAGGGTATTTGATTGCAAGGCGTTCGGCGTTTGTCAGACAGGAGACCTGGAGCTGGGGGACCCTCCCGGCTCCATGACCGGTGGACATGCATTGGGCCAGTTCCTCAAAAAGCACGCGCGCAGCTCGAGAATCACTTGAGCCCTCGGCGTGCTCCATTCGTGCGGCGAGGTGTTGGGCAAAGGCAATCAAAGATGGCGGCGTATGGTGAGGGTTTTCGGCGACTTCCTGACGGATATTTTCGATAAGCGGAAGTACAAGCGCTTTGGAGGCGAGTTCCGGGGCCAGTGCCGGTGAGGCAGCAGGACTCGCAATAGGAGTGGCAACAGCGCCGGCCTCAGTTCTGGCGATGACTCCCGGTTCCGCAACGGCGTCATTGGTCACTTCTGATTTTTCTGTCTGTGCCCCCGACTTCGCTTTTTCGCGTTCACCCAGTGAATACCAGGCAAAGACAAAAAGGAGCAGGGCAAGACCGGCCAGAAGAGTATTGCTGTGACGCGAGTTCATGCCTCTGCCAGCTCAGTCGCGAACGCCGTCACTAGTCATGTTGGGAGGACCCAGGCGGCCCGACAGCATGTCTTCCAGAACGAGAACTCGCGAAAGAGAATCTGCCGCAGATATCAGGGCAATCTGCTTTTCCGTTTCAGAGCAGTTGGTGCAGGTCTTCGCGATCACTGCAGTGAAAATAGCTTCAACCGCGTAGGCACCCCAGGCCTCCTTGTCGCAGGCCGCGTAGCCAGCGAAAGAATGGTCTGCCGGGCAGATCGCATGCAAATGGCCGCAAGCCGGATCTTCCGGCAGCTTGCCATTGATCAGGTCCTCGATGGTTGAGCGGGGCAGGCCACCGGTACAGTCGGAATGGCGAGCTTCGTGAACGAGAGTGGATTGACGCGAGATCGACGGTGCAAAATCCTCTTTGTAACCTTCACCCAGCCGGATGATGCCCACGCGCGAAGAATCGAGCTGAATAAGTCTGCTGCCGAAGCGGAAGGCGACTTCTGTAGGTGAGGATGCTTCCTTGATCATCCACAGAACGGTTCCAACATTGGTGGCCATCGTCATGACCTTTTTTGAGGAACTCTCATTGTCCGGGAACAGAGAATCGCGGACTATGACCAGGCGGGAGTCGATCTCTCCGTCTTCGGGGATAAAGTAGTTGATGCGTTCATCAAGATAGGTGAGTACATGGTTCGTGTTAGTGCCTCCGAAAATGAGATCGAAGGCGGTTCCAGGTGCGCTCTGGATTTCGATCGACGAAATGCGGCTGACATCCTCTACCAGCAGTGCGCGCTCGCTCTTGCCGACACCCGGGTCCACTTTCGCGTTGAGCTTCTCGAGGGTCATTTCGGGGAGTTTGCAGCCGAAGGCGCAGAACGCGGTTATACAAAACAGAATTGCCAACCAGGAATTTTTCATCGATTTTACCATCCAATGGTCGGAGGCATAACGCAGTGCGACTAAATTGGCAAAAGATTTGTCGATATTGGGAGTTTATCTTCCGACACAGCGGACTAAAGCAGAATCACTACCACGGTGCTGCCGCGTGAGTGCCCCGTTTCGCCCATCGAAGGTCCATGCGTAAGCATAGGCCGTGGTAGACTGAATCGAAGTCGTAGCCGACCATTCGGCCCCAGTTTCAGTTCCCCTGACCATATCAGGCATCACAAAGCGAATCCCATTGATGTCGGCCATCTGGTAATCATACCTACTGGGAAGTCGCCACCGGACCGAGGGTAAACTGCCTTTCCCCATGCCACCTTTTGAGGAACTGTAAACAGAACTGGCCCAATTTTCATTCACGTCCGCTGACGCCAGGGGCGTGGGGCCGTTTTCGGCGCACCAACTGAGAGCTGCATCCGGAGCTACAGGTTGGCTGATTGTGCAGATCGCCGATACCCCGCTCGTCTCTCGGTTTCCTGCCGCTTGACACCAGTCAGCCCCGGTGATTGTCGTTACGACAGAACTCCAAAGGAGCCCTGTTCGCTGATCTTGCCAGACTTCCTTGGAAAGCGCGGAGCGAGTGACAAGCTTCCAAACTCCTTGGCCGGCATTGGCTTTGACCGTGCCATCCCAAATCGCTGCAGTTCCGTTTTTCAGTGCACAATCGTTGATTCTTTCAGAGATGGAATTTTGATCAGTACCGCAATTCACGCCCGGAGTGGCTGCAAATTGAATTTGTTGGGAGCCCGTACTGTTTACGTCAGCAAATCCGTCGATATCATAAATGAAAGAAGGAACATCCCGGTAGCCGTTCGGAAGATCCACTCCACCGTATGTTGTTGTTTCCGCAAATTGACTGATTGGGCTGGTATATTGATCGCGGTGCGCGTTTGAAGTGAGTACCACGGCTTGGGGATCTGTAGAAATCTTGCGAACCACACTGTCAGGGATGGAACTCGGTTGGCCGAGGGGGTTGCAACTGCAGAACATTTGAATGGTCAGCGCTCCCAAAGATAAAAAAACTGACTTGTTCATAGCTTCACCTCATAAATAAATGTCAATCCCAGGCCGCTGTTGATCGATTCGCTGATATTGCTCTGGTAAGCGGCTCTCTGGAAGTACGGTCTCAACCCAAACTGAGCGCCTCCATACCTACTGTCTGACAACCTTAGAAAATCGGTCGCAATCATCAGTTGCCGTCCACTTACAAGATTAAAGCCGGACAGAGTGCCTGGCGAGTACAAAGTCACAGCTCCTTTGACCTGAATTTCAAAACCGGATTTTTCAAATACCTTCATGTTCAACGAAGCAAGCCCTCCGTAAAGAGGGTAGCGACCCAGCGCAAGGATTCCTGACTGCTCGCCAACCAGGAAGTACTCCGATGAGCGTACCGCCCCGAGCGTGAGGTCCAGGATATCTGATAACGAGAAATGGGTTCCGATTTTGAGTGCTTGAACCGTGGAATTCTCCTGCAAGTAAAGTTCGTCACTACTGGCGGAATGGAGTTGTTCTGTTGTGAATTCAACCGAACCAAATACTTTCAGCCGGCGCGATCCAAAAATTCGGAGAGGGGAGGAAGCCGTAACACCTGCTCGCAAGTTCAGGTTCGAAACCAGCGTGATCGGTATTTGGGATTTTGCAAAAAGAACATTCAGCTTTGAGTAGTCGGCACCAGTCTCGATCTTGATGGTGGGACCATCGCGCACGGGTATACAGCTGCTTTCGAGGGTTTTGGGCCTGGCTCCATATCTACTCCAAGTGTGATAATCACAGTACTTGGTCCCTTTTTGAAAACGTCCGTACTCTAAAAGTCTTCCGTTGCTGCTGAATATCTTCCAGTAGCCATCGGGCCTCCCCTCGTCCCAGTCGCCCTCTGATTCAAGCAGGCCATTGGAATGCCATCGCTTCCAATGGCCGACAAGCTTGTTATTTTTCAACTGACCTTGGCTTTTCTTTCGGCCATCTGAATAAAAGGAACTGTACGGCCCCTGGAAAACTGCGTCCTTTTCACAGGCGACGGATGCGCCTCCGTTTGGGTGCGCGAATTGTGTAATTACGGTGAAGAATTCCGGTCCCAGAAGCTTTTGGCAGATTCTTCGATCATCCATGCGCTCAATAATGGGATCCGCCCAGCTCAAATCATGAGCATAAGACAGTGCTAGGAGCAGCAGGATGAGAGTGGACCGGGGCCATGGAAACATAAAGCAAATACTTATCGGAAATTCAGTCAATTAACTGAGTGAGAGGCACCGTTAGATACGAGGATACAATATGCTCAATTGATTTTATTTAGTTTCCCAGTCTTTACCAGGAGACCGACCCGTATTGTGTCAATTGCGACAGATCGCAATCGTTTTAGCTCCATGCGACAATTTGAGTACGGTGAGAGCAATGCAGGGTATTCGGGGGCTATGAGTCTGCGTTCTCTGTTTTGGGGGATATATGAAAAATTCAGCTTTCATAAAAGCTTTTGCTTTGAGCACTTTACTCAGCGTGCTGTTGGCGGGGTTCGTCCATGCTCACTCTCATAACCGTTTGCGTACTGGTTCGGTCCGAGACCGGATTGCACCCAGTGTTCCCCAAAACCTGACTGGTTACGCAATCTCGACATCTCAGATCAATCTTTTCTGGAGTGCTTCCAATGACAATAAGGGCGTAGCAGGATACCGGGTTTATCGAAATGGGGTTCGAATTGCCAAGATAGGGTCCACAAGCTTCAGTAGCGCCCGTTTATTGCCTTTGACCACTTACCGCTTCAGCGTTGCGGCCTTTGATAAAGCCGGAAATACTTCAGCACGATCGGAAGTCATTCAGGTTCGCACCCGCTCAGCAATTGTCACTGAGCCAGTGGTGATCAGCGATACAACGGCCCCAGTCATCAGTTCTTTCACCGTGCCCAGCAGTTCGAACTCTCTCAGCATTTCCGGAATCGCGTTGAAAGCGACAGATGATATGGGTGTGACCGGATACTCCTTGAGTCTGAGCCCGACTGCGCCTGCGGCAGGGGGAGCAGGTTGGGCAGCGAGTGCTCCGACCTCCTACACGTTTCCAGCCGCAGGAGCCAACAGGCTCTATGCTTTTGCAAAAGACGCTGCAGGGAACGTTTCATTGGGTAAAAGTGCGGTAGTCACAATTACCCTTCCGGATACTCAGGCGCCGAGCCCTCCTGCAGGAGTTTCCGGGGTTCCTGTCTCGAGCGCGCAGATTGATCTTTCCTGGGTTGCATCGAATGACAATGTCGGAGTCGCCGGTTACAGGGTCCACCGCAATGGAGTGATCGTCGGAAGCTCTAGCGGCAATCAATACTCTGATGCAGGACTCATGGCGGCCACGACTTACAATTACACTCTGTCGGCCTTCGATGCCGCAGGGAACGTCTCAAGCCAATCGGCGCCCATAGCGATCGTCACTCTTTCGAAAAGCACTCCAGTTCTTCTGAAGCTTTCACCTGTCGCGGATACCTTGATCGGAGGAGACCAGGCACACTCGATGTCGACGACGCTCAACGTTTATACCTGGCCCGATTACATGATCGCCAACGCGATTCTGCTTAAATTCGATTTGTCGAATATTCCAGCAAGCGCAATTATCGACAGCGCGGTGCTGCAGCTCTATCAGGTAGAGGCCGACGGCAGCGCCAACGCCTACAATGTTTCTGTTCATAGATTACTCGACAAAATCGTAAACTTTGCCCTAGCCACAGGGTTCACCTACGACGGAGTCAATCCTTGGAGTCCGAGCACCTGCTGCTATAACAATACGCCCTTGGCTCAGAGTAATATTTCGCCTGCATACAGTACTCTTGCTGTGGATAGGGCTTTAGGTTGGAAATCGTTCAATCTCGATCAACTGGTCCGGGATTGGGTCAGGACGCCCCCGAGCAATCTGGGCGTTCTTCTGAACTCGGACGCCACCCAGATCAGAGATCGTTACCGGTATTTCGCCAGCATGGAGAATGCGAACAGCTCGCGGCACCCCACACTTTTGGTGACCTATCGTCTTCCTTCCAGTGGGCCCGATATCCAGGCACCCTCAGTGCCCTCGGGGTTGGCAGGTTATTCTCTCTCCACCTTTCAAGCGAATCTTTCATGGAGTTCTTCCACTGATAATGTGGGTGTAGTGGGTTATCAAATTTCGCGAAATGGGATTCAGCTCGGTACTTCTACCACCACCCATTACAGTGACTCGGGGCTGACACCTGCAACGACTTACAATTATACGGTTGCCGCCTACGATGCCGCAGGTAATCTCTCTAATCAATCGTCGGCGGTTTCAGTGACCACTCTGGGCACCAGCGCTACAGGATCGATCAAGCTCTCGCCCCTTGCAGACAGTTTCCTGGGAGGCGAGGAGGTCCATGTTGTATCGCCAACATTGAACACTTACACCTGGCCTGATTACATGATCGCCAATGCGATTGTCATGAAATTCGATTTATCGAGCATTCCCGCCGGTGCAGTCATCGACAGTGCGACTCTTCAGCTCTACCAGGTGAATGCCGATGCAGCTGCAGCTCCCTACAACATTCCGGTACATCGGATCATAGGCAAGACCGTGAATTTCGCTCGTGCCAATTCTTCGACCTATGATGGTCTCAATAAGTGGATCTCCGAATTGGCCCAAGGCGATATCTCAAGTGCTTATACTTCTTTGGCCGTGGACAGGAATCTTGGGATCAAATCGTTCAATGTGAAGCAGTTGATTCAGGACTGGATTTCAGATCCGGCAAGCAATCTGGGACTCCTGCTCAATTCAGACCCCACGCAGCCGAGAGACCGTTACCGGTATTTCGCCAGTATGGAGAGTTCCCCAAGCTCACGGCGTCCTTCACTCCTGGTGAATTACCATTTCCAGAATACCGGGCCGGATACGGTGGTGCCGAGTGTCCCCACGGGGGCTCAAGGTTCTGCGGTCTCCACGATTCAGGTCAATTTGTCCTGGGAGGCTTCCACGGATAATATGGGGGTTGCCGGATACAGGGTTTTCCGCAATGGAGTGCCGGTGGGAACATCCACAACGACCAGCTTCAGTGATTCGGGTCTTACGGCAGCAACCAGCTACCAGTATTCGATCGCTGCGTTCGATGTTGCTGGAAATGTGTCGAGTCAGTCCGAGCTGGTCTTGATTACTACATTATCTCCGTAGCTTTGCTAGTTCTGCTTGCAAAGCTCGTCTAGGCTCTTGTGGCTGGTCTTCCGGCCTTTGCCCCACTGCCAGGGCCAACGAAAGCCTTTATTCACCTTTTGGGGTGTTGAAAAATTGCAGCCGGTGACAAAAGCAAACTGATCGCTCAGCATCGTACGGTGCAGAGTCACGCGAAGCAGATTCAGGTCATGTTGCGCTTTGATCCTTGCAACGCCGGCATCCAGCAACTGGGCCCGGGCGGTAAGCACGTTGACAAAATCAGTGAGTCCAAATTTGAACTTGTTCACGACGATGTCGTAAACATCCCGCATGTTGGTTTCAACAATCGAGGCAAGTTCGAGCTGGCCTTTGTATTCATCGAGGCTGGTGAGTTCCGCTTCCAGAGTCTGCTTCAGTTCCTGCTTCAGCTCCTCGAGCCTGAGTCGGATGTGGTCGATGCTGCGATCAGAGAGTTGGATCGAGGGATAATAGCCAAAACCGATTCCAATATTGGCGCTTCCTTTCAGGTCTGAAAAAGAAGCATGATCTGAATTTCCAGAACCGTTCACCGAAGCCTGGGAACTCAGGGACGCGCTTCCGATAAAACCGAAGATCCTGCTCCATTTCTGCTGAATTGCGGCTTTTTCGAGCCAGGTGATCTGGATCTGTTCGGGCGCAAGCCGGAAGGCCTCCTCGGCCACATCCGAAATCGACCGTCCGGTTTCCCACTCTGAAAGGGGCATGGCCGAGGAGTCGATCCAGATTTCTGTTGAAAGTGGAAGGCCCAGTGCCGCACGAAGGGCTGCGATTTCCTGTTTCTGGAGCGCCCGCATCTGTGAAGCGCGGATCTGCGCCATGAGTCCCTGTGACTGGGCCTGTAGGAGATCTTCGACGCTGATCGTGCCAGCGACATATTGGGAGCGACGGGTTTCGTAGACCTTCCTCAGATCTTCAGCCTGTTCGATATAGATGTTCTGATACTGTTGATCCGCGAGAACCGTGTAGTACATCGAAAGCGCGGAACTGTAGGCGTTCAGTTGCAGAATTCTGTAGGAAAGTATTTCTGCTTCAAAGAGATTCTTCTGCGCTCGGTAGTCGAACCAATTCGAAGGAATGAGGAAAGGTAGAAGATATTGCACGGATGAAAGCAGGAAAGTGGGGCTGCCGCTTGAAGTGATCAGTCCGCCCAAGTTGAGGTAAGGCAGCAAATTGCCGCGGGCGATGTTGATCTGATCCTTTGCATCGTGAAGCCGCAGGAGTGATTCCTGGATGGAGAGGTTCCCCTCCAAAAGCGCCGATCGCAACGTCTGAGGATTCAATGTGATGGAGGCGGGCGCGCTCTCGGATGCGTATGAAGGCGAAAGAGTGGTACTGCCAATGATCAGACCCAGGGACAGGAGAGTGATTTTAACCATGCCGACTTATATGCCGGCCGGCGCCATTATTCAAGGTTTTACTTGAATAGAGCATGAAAGATCCATAGCCATTGGATCTTTTTTCTAAGTGACTGATATTCTTGAAATCTGTTTTTAAAATGGATGGAAAAAAGCCCGGGACCCCTTCTCGAGGAGTTCCGGGCTTTGAGTTGATGATTAATTGCCGAAGCGGTTGCAGATCGAGGCAAACGTGCTGTCATCGACGTCGCTGCAAACTCCATCACGAGAGATGCCCCAAACTCCTTCTGAAATCGGGCCCACATCGTCACAACCTCTCGAGCGTTCCGTTACAGCGATCAAGTCGCTGCTACATCGGTCGCTGTGATAATAAAGCACCTGCAGATGTTCGGGAGCAAAAAGCCCCTGCATTCTGCGGGCGGCATTTTCGAGCGAAGTGTCGGAGATATTGTGACATTTATCTCGATAAGACACCGCCCAGGCATCCTGTCGGGACGGGAAAACGTTGCCGCCTGAGTAGCGGCCCAGGACTCCGACCAGATCCGAGGAGCAACTGTCGCTGTGATAAAACCAGAGTAGGTCATTCGCGTTGTGGGTCACCACAGGACGGAATTGCTCGCAAGCTTGCTCTCCCGTCATGTCAGAGATATTCTTGCAAACACCATTGACGCTGATTCCCCAAACATCTGTGCCTGCAAATGCACGGCAATCGGATGTTGCGCTGAGGTCACCGAGTAAATTCGAAGAGCAACTATCTGAGTGAAAGAAAGACACTCGGTTAACTGTGTGCGGAGGCTGGCTCGGGGGATAAGGCTGACCTGGGGGATAAGGCTGACCTGGGGGATAAGGCTGACCTGGGGGATAAGGCT